>Ga0209490_10000041_pt1 | contig 148077 bp, 123 predicted proteins | sample MAT06_FD_187209 | JGI IMG/M metagenome (GOLD analysis project Ga0209490, IMG submission 187209) | Freshwater microbial communities from Lake Fryxell liftoff mats and glacier meltwater in Antarctica - MAT-06 (SPAdes) (version 2) | ecosystem: Environmental > Aquatic > Freshwater > Ice > Liftoff...
AAGCGTTCATCACGGGCGAAGTTCCGTGCCGACGATGCGTCGCCCGGCGCAGGCGAGGACGAAGTTGTCAGCCGCCCGGCGGTGGTTGAACCTGCCAAGGCCTGAACCTGCCAAGGCCTGAACCTGCTACGACCTGGAACCTGCTACGACCTGGAACGGCCAAGCCTGATGTCCAAATGCCTATACGGCAAATGGCGGATGAACTGAAGTTGTTTCGTATTGTTTTCACTTAACACACCGAGATCCCCCGAGCTTGCGCTCGGGGCTCCGTTTGAGCAATCACGCAATGAGTGCCACCATGGAAATCAACGCCAAAGACGTCATGAAGCTCCGCAACCAGACGGGGTTGTCAATGATGGAGTGCAAGAAGGCCCTCACAGAGGCCGCGGGAAACTTCGAGAAGGCCGAGGACATCCTTCGCAAGACCATGAAGGGCAAGATGGATGCGAAGACAGACCGCCCGGCTGGTGCGGGGCGCGTGGCCATTTCGTTTAATCCCGGTGCGGCCTCGATTGTCGAAGTTCGTGCCGAGACCGACTTCACCGCGATGAACGAAAACTTTGTCAAGGCCTGTCAGCAGATCGCTGATCTGACCGCCGCTCAGCCTGCGGGCGCTGTGACCGTCTTCCCCGAAGCTCAGAAGCTTGTTGATGAGCTTCGCATCTCGACTGGCGAGAACTGTTCCTTCGCCCGTGGCCGCAAGTTCTCAGGCGGGGTGTATGGCACGTACGTTCACCACGATGGCAAGACGGGTGCGCTTGTTCACGCCGAGGGCGATGTCACACCCGAGACGCTCAAGCAGATCTGCATGCACATCGTCGCGGCGGTGCCGGTTCCCAAGGGTGTCTCCGCAACGGATATTCCCGCAGAGATCGTTGATCGCGAGCGGAAGTTCCGAATCGAGCAGGCGATGGAGAGCGGCAAGCCCAAGGAAATCGCTGAGAAGATGGTCGAGGGCGGTATGCGTAAGTTCTACGAAGAGGTTGCGCTCCTTGAGCAGCCCTACGTAATGGACCCCACCAAGAAGGTGAAGGAGATTGTCGGTGGGGCCAAAGTGCTCGCCTTCGCTCGCTATGCGGTCGGTGAGACCGCCGGGGCCTGAACGCGTCGTTGAGCAAGCTGTATTCTCACGGCTTAGTTGTCAGATGTATTCATGAGGTCGTCTTCGGACGACCTCTTTATTTTTGAGTACCATGCCAGCATGGGAATCAAAGCCGCTGCGGGCGAAACATACACGATCCGTCGAAAGATCCTGGTCCTGTTCGGCGCATCGTTTCAGATCTTCGATGCCGAGGGGACGCAGATCGGGTATTGCCGCCAGAAGGCTTTCAAGCTGAAAGAAGACCTTCGGATCTGCACCGATGACTCGATGACCGAGGAGATGATGCGGATCAGGGCTCGCAGTGTGATTGATTTCGCAGCGACTTACGACGTGACCTTGCCAGAGTCTCAGGGCGCGGGCACGCTCGGCTCACTTCGCCGCCGCGGCATGAAGTCGCTGGTTCGCGACAGTTGGGTGATCTTTGATGCGAGCGGGCGCGAGATCGCAAAGCTGCAGGAAGATTCGGTGACCGCCGCGCTCTTCAGGCGATTCTTCGGGAGCATGTTCTTTCCGCAGAAGTTCGAGATTACTACACCAGATGGACGGAAAATCGCGACTCTGCGCCAGCACTTCAACTGGTTCGTGTACAGGTTTGGAATCGCCATACACGAGTCGGACGAGTTGATCGACGACTTGGTGATTCTTGCCGCGGGCTGCCTTATCGCGGCCGTTGAGGGCCGACAGGGAGGAGGTTCAGGCGGATCGATCCTCGACATACTCACCCCGTGACTGCGGCCATGCATTAGGTGCACTGAGAGCATGGTCTCGCGAATGGCCGGCGAATGCGAACATTCCCCGCGTACTGGTTATGGCGATAGTTGTCGCACAAAGATGTGTCGCGAGTACCCAGCGGGTTGCAAGATCCGACGCGTTCTGAATCGAGATGTAGAACTGACCACTTCCCGATATAGGGGGTTTATCTGAAGGATGAGCGACTATGAACCGTCACGCCGCGGCTCGCACCGCTGTTTGTGCATCGCCGCACGCGGGTTAACCGATTCGCAAATACAGCGGGTATAAACAGATCGTGTGGCAACCGACCACATCGTGCTAAGCTAGGTAAGCATCAAACATGATCTAACGCGAAGTTCGCGGTCGCCGTGTGGGATGATTGGCGAGTAATGTCAGCCCTCCCCGCGAGCGGTCACGCGCGGAATGAACGGCGCAGGGACTGAAAAACGCAAACATTGTGTGGGTAGTTCGGGGAAAATGGGGCAAAATCAAGAATCTTGAATGACAGACACGATTCGCGCGGGACAATGTGGCGCGAGATACGTTTCTAAACTAGAGAATCTGCGGTGAAGGAACAATCAAGCTTTGGAGTGTGGATGACCACCATGGAAGTTGGGCAAAGGGCCATGAGTAAGACGAACGAAGAGCTTCCGACATCTTTCGGTCCATGCAGGGTGCTCATTGCAGATGATGAGCATCTAGTCGCAACGGGTATTGCCGCGCATGTGCGAGACCTGGGGCACAAGGTGGTGGGGATTGCTGCGGATGGCGAGGCGGCGGTCGCGCTGGCGCGTGAGCAATCACCGAACCTGGCGTTGCTGGATATCCGTATGCCGAAGGCGAGCGGGGTTGAGGCGGCGATGGTGCTGTATCAGGAACTCGGAATACCTTCGGTGATTATCTCGGCCTACTCGGATGAAGAGCATGTGAGTCGCATCCAGGGATATGGCGCGGGGTGCGGTGTGTATGGCTACCTGTTGAAGCCGGTGAGCCGCGATGAGCTGCGTGTGACGATCGGGCTTGCGCAGCAGCGCGCGAGTGTTGACAATTTTCACTCGACGCGGATCAACCAGCTCGAACAGAACCTGACGAATCGGCGGGTGGTCGAGCAGGCGAAGTGGATACTTGTCGAGAAGAAGGGGATGAGCGAGCCGCAGGCTCACGAGCGGATGCAGAAGGTTGCACGCGATCGGCGTCGCCCATTGATTGAGATTGCCCAAGCCGTGATTCAGAGTGGCGATCTGCTGGGGTGAGCAGCCCGCACAGACATCATGCAATGGAAAGAGCCGCGCACGTGCGCGGCTCTTGTCATTCACAGCGTTGCTGCTGCAAGGTGCCTGCTGCCCGGTGCCTACTTCATCATTCCCAGTTGCCACATGAAGAACATTCGCTGGTCGGCGGCATCGCGGATGCGGAGGTTGAGTGGCTTGCCCTGTCCGTGACCGGCTTCACGATCAACCCAGAGGAGGATCGGTTTATCTGCCGGGCTGCTGGTGGTGGCGGCCTGTAGCGCGGCGGCCATTTTGCGTGCATGAAGCGGGTGTACGCGGCTGTCGTTTTCACCTGCGGTGAGCAGAATAGCGGGGTACTTGGTGCCCTGTTTGATGTTGTGGTACGGTGAGTATTTAAGGAGGAACTCGAACTCGTCGGCCTTTGTGGATGAGCCGTATTCGGGCACCCAGTATTTGGCCATGAGGAAGTTCTGGTAGCGGAGCATGTCGAGCAGCGGGACACCGATGAGCACGGCGGAGAAGAGGTCAGGACGCTGAGTGACGGCCGCGCCGGTGAGGAGGCCACCGTTTGAACCACCGGTGATGCCGAGCTTTTTGGGGCTTGTGTACCCGTTGGAGATAAGCCATTCGGCGGCCGCGATGAAGTCATCGAAGACGTTCTGCTTGTTGGCAAGCATGCCTGCCTTGTGCCAGTCATCACCATATTCGCCGCCGCCACGGAGGTTGGGGAGAGCGAAGACGCCGCCATCTTCAAACCATGTGAAGAGCGTGGGTGCGAAGAAAGGAGTTTCGGAGACGTTGAAGCCGCCGTAACCGTTGAGAATCGTGGGGTTGTTGCCGTCGAGCTTCAGACCCTTCTTGTGGACGATGAACATGCTGACCTTGGTCCCATCTTTGGATGAGTACCAGACCTGCTTGACTTCGGCTATGGAAGGATCGACGGGGACGTTCGGTCGTTCCCAGAGGGCCTTGGTGTTTGTGGCGAGATCGATGCGATAGATGCTGTTGGGCTCGTTGAAGCTGGAGTAGGAGAAGAACGCTTCAGAGCGATCGTCTTCGGTTGAGATGCCGGCGGTGCCGATGCCTGGGAGTTCAACCGCGCCGAGGCTCTTGCCCTCAAAGCTGTAGCGTTCGATGGTGGTATTGGCATTCTTGAGGTATTGAGCAACCAGCATGTTCTTGGCGGTGTCTACACCTTCGAGAACAGCATCCTTCTTCTCGGGAATCAGATCCTTCCATTGCGATTTCTCGGTGTGGTTCAGGTTGACGGCCACGACGCGCCCGTTCGGCGCATCGATCGTGGTCTGGAGGTAAAGTGTGTCGCCGACGATGGGGCCGGAGCCGCTGAAGCCGCTGGCGAGGGTGCCCTCGACGATAGGGGATGGGCTGAAGGCGCCATCCTTGAACCACTTGGCGAGATTGACGCACCAGAGATCGTTGGAGCGTGTGCCGGTGGAGTAGCCGAAGAGCATCCACTTGCCATCGCGGCTGGAGTAGGCAAAGGGTCCGTAGGTGGTTGCGAGCGTTGTGATGTCGGCATCGCTGTACTCGGAGAAGCTCTTCCAGAAATCGCCGGGCGCGGTCTGACTGAAGAGAATCGGATCCATTCGGTGATGGGTGCCGAGCTTGTGGAAGCGGACGGTGCCGGAGTAGGGATTGGCAATGTCGGCAAGGCGTTCGTACAAGAATCCTGATGAATCGGGGAGCCAACTGACGCTGTTGACCTTGCCCGCGATCTCTTCGGGGAGCCATTTGCCCGAGTCGGTTTCGAGGATGAAGAGTGTGGAGTTTTCATCGCCAGCGCGGTACATGCCGAAAGCGAGGAGCTTTCCATCCTGGCTTGGGGAGGTCCACGCGATGGTCACCAGGCCGGAGGTATCGATGGTTGCGGGGTCGAGGAGGAGTTTTTCTTCACCTTTGCCGCCCGCGCCCTTTCGCACGTAGACGCGCGGCTGGTTCTGATTTCCCTCGCGCTTGGAGTAGAAATAGTACTCGCCAGCCATTTTGGGCGCAGAGATGGAGCCGACCTCCATCAGCGGCCTCAGACGGGCTTCGAGCTCTTTGCGGCCAGGGAGGTTGTCGAGGATGGAGCGCGTGTAGGCGTTCTGCGCATCGGTCCATGCACCGACCTCGTCGTTGGACTTACCCATCTGCTTGGGGTCGGTGTTGTCGCCCTCAAGCCAACGGTAGTTATCGGTGAGATCGACTCCGTGGAGGGTTTCCTTCACAGGCTCGACCTTGGTTGGTGGAAAGGCGGGCGGGGCAGCGGCGAGAAGCGGAGAAGTCATGGTGGCAAGGGCGATGGCAAACAAGGGTCGAACGATCATGGGGTGGGGCCTCCTCGGTGAAGAAGAATGGTAGACGGAATGGTGCTTTGTAGTCGCTCCATATGGAGTACTTATTGGTGAGCGTAGATGCGCGAGGGGCGAATGCCCGTCACGTTCGATGAGCGTGAAATGGGAGTGTGCGGGTGCTCACCATTCATAGCCCATGTCTTCGGCGATGCGGAAAGGATGCATCAATAATGCCATCCGTGCGGCATTGCGAGCAAGTCCCTCCTCATCGTGCGCCAGGTAGCAGTTCGCTGCTTGCGTGCGGATATCGCGAAGGACTGGCATGGCAACTTGGGCTTCGTTGAGCGATGCGTCGAACTCTGGGCCGTTCGGAACGACGACGGTCGCCTTCATCGCATCCAGAAGCAGAGTGCCTGTTTCGGTTTGAAAGAACTCGCGAAGCTCTTTCGAAGGCTTGGCATGGCTGTTCTTCGATACCCACGCTGTTAAAGCTTCCTTGTCGATGTCGCCCGATGCAAGTTGCAGAATGACCTCTGCAACTTCTTCGTTGTGTGCATCCAGCTTCCAGTTGTTCAACATCAGAAACGCAACCATCGCCGCGAGTGCGGCAAGCTTATTACCGTCTGCCAACGCATGGTGTTTGCGGATATGAAAGGCGTATGCCGCCGCCATTGCCGGAATGCCATGGTGAAGGTACTCACCACTGAACTGCTGTTAAGGTGTGGCGATTGCTGATTCGAGCAGCCCAAGATTCAGGATGGCGGGATCGCCACGTTGATCGGCTACGGCGATTGCGTGCAGGTCGAGAAGATCGTCGATGGTGAGGAGACGAATCTTTCCAGCGCTCATTGAGCGAGCTTTCGCATCGCTGGTGCGTAGCGTCCGAAAACCTCATTGACCATTTTGTCGAGGCGAGCGACATCCTTGCCGGGTGTGACTCGGTTGATCAGATATTGGAAGTACGCCGATGGTGTCAGATTTAGACGCTTGGCCTCAGCCTCGAAGGCTTTCTTCGCGTAGGTGGAGACGGTGAACTGCATGATCTCATGGGTTTCGGTAGCCACACGAGTAATTATCCCTGGTATTTGGGCTTGGTCCACAAAAACCTTATCGAAAGACACGTCTTCCTTGTCTCCGAAGCTCGATCAGAATGCGTGCGGAGTGCGGCTTATTCCCACTCGATCGTCGCTGGGGGCTTGCTGGAGATGTCGTAAACGACGCGGTTTACGCCGCGAACTTCGTTGATGATGCGGCTGGAGATGTTGGCGAGGACGGAGAAGGGGATTCGTGCCCAGTCGGCGGACATGAAGTCCTGAGTTTCGACCGCGCGGATGGCGATGCAGGACTCGTATGTGCGGCCATCGCCCATGACGCCGACGGATTTAACGTTGAGGAGTACGGCGAAGACCTGGCTGGTTGAGCGGTAGAGATTGTTGGCGACGATCTCTTCAAGGAGGATCTCGTCGGCATCGCGGAGCAGGTCGAGTTTTTCTTTGGTGATCTGGCCCAGTATGCGGACGGCAAGACCGGGGCCGGGGAATGGGTGGCGCCAGATGATCTGGTCGGGAAGGCCGAGGACTTCGCCGAGTTTGCGGACTTCATCTTTGAAAAGATCGCGAAGGGGCTCGATGAGTGTGAAGAGCATGTCTTCTGGAAGCCCGCCGACGTTGTGGTGCAGCTTGATGTTGGCGGATTGGCCGGCGTGTCCGTGGCCAGATTCGATCACGTCGGGGTAGAGTGTACCTTGCGCGAGCATGTAGTTCCGTGCATCGCCGCCTAGATCTTGCTGGGCTTTCTCAAAGACGCGGATGAAGCGGGCGCCGATGCGTTTGCGTTTTTCCTGCGGGTCGGAAATGTCTTTGAGGTCCGCGAGAAACTGATCGCCAGCATCGATGACCGTGAGCTTGATTTTGAAATGATCGCGGAAGGTTGTCTCGACAAGTTCTCGCTCGTTCTTGCGTAGCAGGCCGGTATCAATGAAGATGCAGTGGAGCTGCGGGCCGATGGCCTTGTGCAGGAGCGCGGCGCAGACGGATGAATCGACTCCGCCGGAGAGGCCGCAGATGACCGAGCGTCCCGCCGCGGCGGGGCCGACCTTCTCACGGACACGCATGATCTCGGTCTCAAGAAAGTCGGACATCTTCCATGAACCAGTACACTTGCAAACTTCGTAAAGGAAGTTTCGCAGGATATCGACACCGTGCGGCGTGTGCGTGACTTCGGGGTGAAACTGCACACCGTAGAACGTAAGCTCGGGTGTGCAGATGCGAATAGCGGCGAGTGGGCAGGTCTCTGTGGAGGCGAGGATATCAATGGTGGGGTTGTGAATCGGACCGTTTGGAGAACCGGTTGGGTGTGCAGATCCACCCGATGACTCAAGTTGAACCTGGTCACCGTGGCTCATCCAGACGGCGGTTTTTTCGGGGATCGCGCCGAAGAGGTCGGTGCGGTCTTTGATGTGGAGGCCAGCGCGACCGAACTCACGGCTCTCAGCCCGTTCAACCTTGAATCCCATGAACTGGCAGGCGAGCTGCATGCCGTAACAGATGCCGAGTACGGGGATGCCGAGCTTCAGTATGTTGGGATCGCAGCGTGGTGCGGTCGATTCATAGACGCTCGAAGGTCCACCCGAGAGGATAATGCCCTTGGGATTGAGAATGCGAAGTTGTTCGGCGGTCACCGTTGGGGCGAGCAGGACGGAATAGGCTCCCGCTTCGCGGATGCGGCGAGCGATGAGCTGGGCGGTCTGGCTGCCGAAATCGAGGATGACCACGACCTCATCGTGAGGAAAGCTGGTGGGCACGTTGGCGGCTTGCGGGGTGTTGGTCGTGTTGGCCATGATCGCACTTTGGCAAAGAAAGGGGTGAGGGTAGGATGGGCCGATGGTGGGAAATACGGCGGAGCCGGATAGGGGTTATGATCTTGTCAGGAATGGCCAACAACTGGAACAAGAAAGTGCGGAGGATGGCGGTAAGGATCTTGGTGGCGGTAGGACTGGCAACAGTGGGTGGGTGTACCGACCCGAGCACGGTTGTAGGATTTGATGAGGCGGACCCAGGTGCGAGGATACGAGCGATTCAGCAGGCAAGTGGCCAGGAAGACCGACAATCACTTGGCAAGTTGATCGAAGCCTTGGATAGTGATGACCCGGCGGTGAGGTTTTTGGCGGTCAGGGCGTTGGAGAAGCGTACGGGTCAGACCTTTGGGTATGAGCACTTCGCTTCGCGATCGGACCGTGAGGCGGCGATGAAGAGTTGGCAGGATTGGTTTGAGCGAACAAAGAGTTGATGTGTATGGGGCGGGTGGGTAAACAACTCGGACAAGCACGCATGGCGAGCAAAGGTTCGGTTAAGCAAGCGGAGGTAGTTCCCGGGAAAGGGCTCGCGGCCGCTGGTCCCGCTGTTGGTGAGGGTTCCGGAGCAAGTTCCGATGCAGCTTCCGGCCCTGCGGAGATCTGTCTGGAGGTTCGCAGCAACCCGTTGTATCTCAGTGCCGCGCGAGAGTTGGTTGCCGCCGCGACACGGCGGTTGGGGTTTCTGGAAGAAGCATCATCGCAGATTGCGTTGGCGGTGGATGAGGCGTTGTGCAACGTGATTCGGCATGGGTATGACCGGGACCCGCACCGACCGATCTGGATCAGCCTGTTTCCCGAGGGCAACGGATGGGGGAACGGATTGGGAAATAGATCGGGCAATGGGGGTGATGGAGTTGTGCCGGGGAGTGTTGAAACGCGATTCCCGACACTGATGCGGATCGTGATTGAAGATGAGGCCAAGCAGGTCGACCCGGCGGAGATCAAGAGTCGCGATCTTGAGGAAGTTCGTCCCGGCGGGCTGGGGGTACACATCATCAAATCGGTGATGGACGAAGTTCGGTACGAACGACGTGAGCCGATCGGGATGCGCCTGACGATGGTCAAGATTCGGCGCGAGAGCGTTGAAGGCGTGGAGAATGATTCGACTTCAACCAACAAGCCGGCGACAGCGCCTATGGTGGGTCGGAATGATGGGCGTGCCTGTGGCGGCGGAGGAGTTCATGGCTGATTCGCGGAAGAATCCTGACAACATCACGATCCGTTGCGAGACGCGCGATGGCGCGACAACGGTCGCACCGATCGGCGATGTCGATCTGACGGCTTCGCCTGTTCTGCGCACAGAGCTGAAGCGGCTGCACGGTCTGCGCCCACAGCGGCTGATTATTGATCTTTCGCAGGTGCCCTACATGGATTCATCGGGTGTCGCAACGCTGGTTGAGGCGATGCAGATGTCGCGAAAGAGCGGCACAAAGCTCGTGCTCTGCGGCATGCAGGGCAAGGTGCGATCAATCTTTGAAATCGCGCGGCTCGACACCGTCTTCACGATTGTTTCAGATACTGATGCGGCTCTTGTTGCTTGAAGCATGAACCTCGGGGTGACCAAGCATGTCAGATGTTGTCGATCCGCCCAACGTTGCCATAACATTTCTGGAGTTTATAGGTCGGCGTGTGATCAACATGCTCGACCTGGTGGGCTCGGCCTTCTGGCTGCTCTTTGAGACTGTCGGGTGGATCGTGCGATCGGTCACGAACAAAAAGGTTCGGGTCGGGCGTCGTGCGATCGTCTCGCAGATAGTGCGTATCGGGGTGCGGTCGGTGCTGATTGTGTCGCTGGTCTCCGGGTGTGTGGGCTTCATTCTTGCGCTGCAGATGTCGCCGCCGCTGGAAGAGTTTGGCCAGAAAGACAAAGTTGCGAACATCACCGGAGTGGCCGTGATGCGCGAACTTGGGCCGCTGATCGCGGCGATTGTGCTCACAGGGTTTGCTGGCGCGGCAATTGCCGCGGAGATCGGGACGATGGTGGTGGGGGAGGAGATCGAGGCTCTTGAGGCGCACGCGCTGAACCCGGTGCGATTCCTGGTGGTGCCGCGGGTGATCGCTGCTGTCATCAGCATGACGTGCCTTGCGGTGGTTTCGGATTTGATGGCTGTTGGCGCGGGGTACTGTGTCGGTGTCTTTGCGTTGGGCATCGAGAGCGATGTCTATTGGCGAAACACGATTGATCAGGTGAAGCTGGTGGACTTTCTCACCGGAATTGGCAAGGCGTCGGTTTTCGGGCTGCTGATCGGGCTGATATCGTGCATGAACGGATTGCGAGTAACGGGTGGCGCAGCGGGTGTGGGCAATGCAACGACAGGCACAGTGGTTCAGTCGATCGTCGCGATCGTCATTGCCGACCTTGTGTTTACGGGGATTTTCTATGCGATTGGCTGGGTATGACCAGCTCTCGGAAGTCTAGCGCCCGAGGCGTTCGAGCCATTGGGTTGGCATTGATCCTGGTCTGGCCTGGTGCATCGATTGGCGAACAGCCTGCCGTCAACAAGCCAGAGCCTGTCGCACTGACTGTTCGTGATGTGCTGAAAAAGGCGGCGATGAGGTATCGGACAGGTCCGGTCTGTGAGCGGGTGAGCGTTGAAGTGCGCCCGGAAGTGGGGAGAATCTCGCGCTCCGCGTTTGTGCTGAAGCTCGATCCGCGGCGAACTGATGCGAAACCTGCCACACGAATCTATTTCGAGCTTGGGGCAATTCAGGTGTTGGCGGCGGATGGTCGTGTGGTGGCCGCGCACATGCATAATCCTGGCACGTATTACACCACCACACTTGCGGAACTGTTGACAAGCCATGCGCTCCGAACGGTGATGCCTCCGTTGCCGGTTGTTCAACTCGATCTGCTGAACTGGTCTGAGCACGTTGATGCAGACCTGCCGCGAGAGCTTGGCGTGTATGCACAGCACATCGAATGGGAACAGGCGGTTGCGGACCCACGGCAACCCAATCGTGCGACCGTATCGGGACGGTGCGACGGAGGCACACTCACGATGGTCGTTGCGACGGATGTGGTTCAGTCGATGGAGGTCAGGCTCGATGCACCCAAAACGCTGATACGCATGAGCTTCAGCCGCGTGCTGCCTTGCAGGGCTGAAAATGTAGCGCTGGATACAAGCGGTCGCATCGAGGTCAAGAGTCTGACGGAGTTGCAGCCGAGGTCGGGCATCCTGCGATCCGGCTCGACCGTTCCGGAAATGCAGCTTACGGCCGCGAGTGGTCGGGGTGTGAAGTTGAAGGAGTTGTTTGTGCCGCCGGCGGAGTTTCACCCAATCGCGAGCACCGAGCGATTGGTGATGGTGTTTGTTCGAGAAGACCGGGCAAGGATCGAGAGTGGTGAGCGGGTCGTCGGGCGTGTGCGGCTCGGCGAGCTTGCCGCGGAGCTGAAGCGCATCAGACGCGAGTCGATGCACGCGTTTCCGGCAGCGCTCAATCGTCCGGATGCGGAGAAAGGCGAAGTGGCAGAGCCCTCGCTCCCATCAGTGAACTTCGCACAGGTGATTGTGTGGGATAAGGCGCCGCCCGCTGATGTTCTGCTTACGCTGTTGAAGAGTGAGCGTGAAGTGTGGGGCGATCAACTGGCCTGGACAACCGAGCCTAAGTCAACCGCTGAACTGTTCACCGGATCAGGAGAATCGGTCGTTGTCGTGCTTGACTCCTCCCAGCGGTTGATGTCGGCCATCCCTATGAACGAAAGCACGACCACGGAGCAACTTGTTGACCAAGTCACACTTGCCGTGATCGTGCAGAACGAAGATCGGGCGCGTTAGTGCTGGCGGAGGGCCGTCGGCTTACGCTGATTCGGCGCGAGGGTGGGCCTTGTCGTATGCCGCCTGGAGCCGCTGGGTTGTGAGATGGGTGTAGATCTGGGTCGTGCTCAGAGACTGGTGGCCGAGCATCTCCTGCACGGTCCGCAGATCCGCGCCATTATCCAGCAGATGGGTGGCGAAGGAGTGCCTGAGCGTGTGCGGGCTGATGTCGTTGTCAAGCCCGGCCTGGATCAGGTATTTGTCGAGTTTGCGGCGGACCGAGCGCGAGCTGAGACGCTTGCCGTGCTTGTTGACAAAGAGGGGGCGAATCTTGTTTATGCCATCGTCCTTCCACCATCCGGCACAACGCGGGTCGTTCTGCACGAGTTGCATGTAGCGGCGCACAGCGGCGAGTGCGTGGGTGCCAAGAGGCACGATGCGCTCTTTCTTTCCCTTACCGCGAACACGCATCGCTTCGCCGGTCTCATCAAGATCTTCGTAGTTCAGACCAACCAGCTCGCTGACGCGGATTCCGGTCGAGTAGAGGGTTTCAAGCATGGCGCGATCGCGCATACCGAGGACATCCTTATCGCTCGGGGTCGCGAGGAGCCGCTCGATCTCATCGACCGTGATCGCTTTGGGAAGGCGCTTGGCCTGGCGCGGCGTGCGAATGGCCGTCATCGGGTTGGTTCGTGTGATGCCGCGACGTGCGGCCCACTTGTAGAATGACCTGAGTGTCGCGATCTTGCGGGCCATGGTCGCGGATGAATATTCCTTGGTCCCGAGGTGATTGAGAAAGAGGCGGATGGTTTCGGGCGTTGCATCAACGATATGGCGAGTGATCGTGTTCGGGCCGATTGATGCGGCAACACCGGTTTCAGCGGCGGTGGCGGAGCCTGCCACTTTCTCGTAGACGCTCTTCTCATCAGCATCACTGATCTCGATTCCGCCCTCTTCCGAGAGATACTCGACATACTGCCGAAGATCGGCACCGTAACACCGAGCGGTGTAATGGCTGAAATGCCGCTCGTCCATCAGGTAACTGGTAAACGCTGCGATAATGGGAAGTGTGCTCATAATCCATTGCTCCGATGTGCCGCCGTCCGTGGCTCGGGCAACTTGCCCGAGTGGCTGTCGATCGTGAATTCAGGTGTTCGAGTGAGGGGACTGTGATGTGATTCAGAAATTAAAACCAGGCACCCGGAGTTACGGGGACGTTCCGGTATCACCGCCATCGATCCGATAGAGGCCTGACTTGAGCCTCTTGCTGAGTTGGTGACTCACAAGGGCCGCATCAAACCAATCGAAAGGTGTATCTGTGCGAGCGGCGAGTTCGCTCAGCCGGCGCAAAAGCCCAGCCTCATCACCTGCATCGCAGGTAAATGTCCAGCGGTGGGCACCCTTGACCAGGGTCACCGGCTCTCGAGGGAAAGAGGTACCCACGGCGTCAGGTCCGTAGGCGGGTGCGGTTTGAGGTAGCGAAGGGTTTCCGCGTTCGACCGAGTCCATTCGACCGCTCCGTTCCGCGATTGCCGCGGCCCGGACATGGTGGGCGACGGTCAGCGCGGCAGGTTGTCAAAGTCCGGGGCGGATGTCGTGGCAGTCGGCTGTGCAGCCGGCTGGCCGACGCGCAGACGCTCCTGTTGAAGCAGCCGCGAGACGGCGAAATACGCCGCGAACTCTGTGTACAGATCCATGTTTACCAGGTGAGATTTCCATCCGAGTGCGCTCTCTGCATCGTGACGACCGGAGGCGTAGCGTCGGAGCTCGAACTGAACTTCGTGGTTTGCTCCATCGAGGTGTTCGCTCACAACAGCCACGGGTTTGTCGTCGAACTTGGAGTTTGAAATCTGGTAGTCGGCATCGCGGTACGCACTGCGTAGACGCATGGGGTCAAAGGGTTCGGCGGGCTTGCGATCTCTGGAGAAAAGTGCGAGCGAGATCCCGATCTTCGGCGGGTCGTAGGGGTCGTAAGCGGTGATGTTGCCGACGACGATGGCATCAACACCAAGCAAGGTAGCGAGGGCGCGAGCATCTGCCGGTGAGCGGATGAAGCGAAGGTTCCTGGCTTGCATGGCGGCAAGGGTTCGGTTCAGTGGCAGGCAGGCTACGCCGCGGATCTCATCGATCTTGGAAATGAGCGCATCGGCGATCAGATCGGTGTTGATGGTTGAGACGCCTGACTCGTTGCCCAAGGGTGCAACGGCCCAGAGGGCATCTCCATTGGAGGTGTCGTAGGGGGCGACAAGCACCTCAGGTGGAACGAGCACGGCTTCTTTGCGGGCGGAATGACAGCCCGAAACAACTGCGGCCAACAATGCCAGGCAGGTGAGCCGGGTAGAAAGAACACGAGCGCAGAACATGGTCTGTACGGTTTTCATGGCGTCCTGCCGGAGGCATCGGGTTCCACCCGATGCAAAGGGATGAGGCTTGAATCACGAAGAAACACGCTTGAACTGTCTGGACAACGACTTGGACAATCGACGCGGCGGTCTTTCAACGGCTCGCGTCATGGGAGTCGGGACATGAACTTGGGAGATCAGGGTTTGTTCTCTGCCGGGGCTTCATCAGGGACGGTGGCCATTTCGGATTGAGGCGCGGGGGCTGGCGTTGAACCGCTTCCAGACGCGGCGTAGATTGCTTTGTCAGTGCCCATTGACCAGATGTTGGTCATTCCACTGCGGTTTGAGACAAAGTAGATTCGGCCGTCCTTGCTCCAGGTCGGCATGAGGTTCATGAACTTGCCGCTGGTGAGGTTGACGCGACCAGAACCATCGATGTTGGCCATCCAGAGATCGGCCACAGCGGGCCGCGAGGTCGCAGCATCAGCGATTCCGGGGTTCTCGACTGCGGCGTAGACAATCCTTTCGCCGTCGGGGCTCCAGTCTGCGTTGATGAGTGCCGCGACAGATGTGCTGGCAACTTCGGTCGGACTGCTCGCATCACCGGGCTTGTAATCGATGGTCCAGAGGCCGAACGCGCGGTCACCACGTTCGCGGCTGCGCTGAAAGAGGATCTTGTCGCGCCCGCCAGTGCCGGTGCCGGGCTTGGGACACCACTTGGCGAAGAGTCCATAGCCGAGAAACTCGGGGCTTGAGGAGGCATTCACATCCATGACCCACATTTCCCAACGGCTCGACATCTCGCCGAATCGGGAGAATACGAGACGCTTTCCGTCAGGTGACCACGATGGGTGGACTTCCTGAGATGGGTCGGCGGTGAGTTGCACAGCCTGACCGCCTGTTGCGGCCATCACGTAGATATCCCAGTTGCCGGCACGGTTGCTGGCAAACGCGATGCGCTGGCCATCAGGACTCACTGACGGCATGAGGTCGTGCGCTGGGTCTGAGGTGAGTTGTGTGATCGTGCGGCCATTCACCGACTTCATGTAAATGTCGGAGGTTGGTCGGTGCTGCGTGCTCGCGAAGACCATGAACGTGCCATCGCGTGAAAGACAAGGATCAAAGTCGGCGCCTTCGGTGGCCAGTGTGACGTGCGTCAGGCCTTCAACGTGGTCACCGTATCCGGATGCACGTGGGTCGATCGGGAGGCTCATCTCGCTCGCCTGATGGGCAAGAATCTCACCGCCCGATGTCGCCGGGCCGGTCGGATCGGAGGGATATCCCATCCAGATCGCGCGATCGGCATCGGCCGCGGCCTCGATCCAGAAAGGGTCAAACTGTCGCGAGGGCCGGGCGGAGACCATGCGCCGCGTTTGTGCGGATTTCGGTTGAGTTGCGGCCGTGACCGATGTCTGCGACGCTGAGTACGGTGGTGTCGGAGTAAGAACGTGCTCATGGGTTGAGCAGCCCGACGCAACGGCCAATCCAAAGACGCTCACCATGAGCGAAGAGCGGAGTGTTTGGGACGATGTCTGAGGCGATGCGTTCATGGTGTTGAAGGTCACGCGGGCGCTCCTCGATTGGGTGTGGTGATCGATGGAGAACTCCGCTCCGAAACGACGCAGACCCAACGAGCATCGAGATGGCGGTTCGACCTCCAGTCGAACCAGACGGATTCCCACGGGCACTCCGGCCCACACAATGCCTACGCGGCGTTTCTCGCACGGTCACCCTCCGGTGACCGCTCTGGCCGCCAACGACGCACCATGACGGGGGTCTTATCGGACTGAACTTCCCAGTGTCTTGAACGTCTGGCCAAGATCGGCAAAGATGTCATCGGCCGAGTTGGACCGCCACATAACCAATCTGGCCGAGAATTTCTGGTTTGGGAGGGTGTAAAGCCGCATGCACATCCCAAAAAAAGAGCATCGGCGTCGGTGAGGTCGCCACCCCCCGCCGACACCGATGCTTGCGAGAGAGGTCTGTTGCCCCTCTCCATTTTGAATCAGGACTGTCTCACGGGAAGGTCATGCACAGGCGCGGCCGGTACAGGCCCAGGGCGTGCGGCTGGGGCGGATCCAGCGGGCTTCTCTTCCGCGGGGCTGCGAGGCCAGGGTCAGGTGATCGAGGTATTGACTCAGGGCCTCTTCTTCAAACTGATCGAGGAAGGTTGCCGTCGCTGAAGGATTGACCGTGATGATTCGATCAATGAGTTGCTCGCGGGAGAGCGAACAGATGCCCTGTTCGGACTCGCGGCTCTCGGTGATGTCGATGCACACTGGCTTGCGAAGCAAAGATGAAAGCATGGGTGGTACTCCGTTGGTGCCGTGCTGGTCGCGACCCTGAAACAGTCGGGCCGGGTCACCGGGTCATCCCGGTGAACAGGAGGTATCGGACGACAGGCGATCAGTTCCGTGACGGTGTAACATGTGCGGACCAAGAAGTAACCGGTCGTAATGTCGGTCTGTTGCGGGCCTGTTCGGACTCATCACGCGAAGTCGGCTGGTGTACGCCATGATTCGGTTGTGGATACACTCTTCTATTCCCCACGCACAAGCATCAGGAAGTTGAATTTGAGCACAACCACTAAACCGAATCTCGATCATCCCGCCTTCAAGCTGGTGAAAGACCAGTTTCCCGGCAAGCGATTCCGTGCAACGGAGTATCGCGGTCAGAGCACGCTGATCGTTGAACCAGCGGATCTGCACGAGGTGTTGAGCTTCCTGAAAGCCAATGGAGAGACGCAGTACAACTTTCTGTCAGACATCGGCGGGGTGGACTATCTAAACTATCCAACCCCGACGATCGGCCGCTTCGCGGTGGTGTACAACCTGCTGGCGTTTGATCGCGACGATCGTTTTTTCGTCAAGGTCTTTTTGGACCCTTCGATCCCAACAGACGGGATTGTTGAAGATGCCGCGCTCTATCTTGAAAGCATCACCGACCTCTGGCCCGGTGCCGAGTGGATGGAGCGAGAAGTCTTTGACATGCTGGGGATTCGGTTCCGAAACCACCCGGATCTTCGCCGCATTCTGCTTTGGGAGGAGTATCCGGCGCACCCGTTGCGGAAGGATTATCCATTGCGGGGACGGGGCGAGCGTGAGCAGTATGGCGTGATCGATCGGACCTCGGCCTGATCGACGTCGCGGTATGCGGAAGAGATACGCCGCTCACTTTGTCATCGGCGCGGTGATCGGCATGGGCTCTTGAATCTCGATACGATCGATTCGTCGGTCCCATATGAGTCGCTTGGCGAGCAATGGCGCGGCACGATTCGTGTCGTTGATAGCGACGGGCAGCTCAGAAGTGCTGGTCGCGGTGATGACATCGGTCAATCCGTCGTAGTTGAACTCGTCGGCGGTGAGTGTACGCGATCCGGATTCGGCGTATGCCCCGTCGATGCACTTGGCAAAGAGCAATCGCCCGCCGCCGTTCTGCTGGGTATCGAACCGCCCGGTCAGATCGTTGCAGCGCATGATGATCTTCTCGGCAGCACCAAGCGGCAAGTGCTGAAGCTCGACATCGCGGAGCATTTTCAGATCACCCGTCGTACGGACAAAGACCAGTGATTCGTGCCAGGTGAAGGATGAGTCGCCACTTGATCCAACGGTTGGCGACCCTGCACCTGCTGAGCCCGCGGTCGCGGCCTGCATGCCGGCATCGAAGGCCAGGCCGCGACCGGCACTGGGGACTGTGAGTGTGCCGGTCTGTTCATCGGTGAGAAGTCTGGGGGCTTCAAGGTAAAGCACCTGATCGAAGGTGCGTTCACCCGCAGGCGAGAACCCATAGCGCCATGTTTTGACGCTCGCGAGCGCACCGCCATCGCGCTCAAGGGCAGACCCAATCATCTCGGCGGTGATGAGCTGGCGTTCATTCATATCCTTGAGCAACGAGCCGCCCGGCGCGGGGAGAGCAGGCAGAGGACCACTATCGAGGTTTGATTCCGGGGTGATGTTGAGCAGGAGTCGCTCGCAACGGGCCACGCGCCCATCGATAGCGGATCGTGCAGAGACTTCGGTATCGCCGTGACATTCGATCCGACCGGAATAGTTCTCAAACATCATGGCACGCGACCACGTCGCACGGATCTTCATGGTAGATGGAAGCACATCCGGATCGGCGAGTGCCGCGAGCAGAGGGTCGGCACGCGAGGCACTCTCGGAGAACTGGGTGTGCTCGAAAGACCCTGCACCAAAGATACGTAAGAGACCCGTGGCCTCTTCGAGATGAGCTTGAGGCCCGCGGATCACGGAGCCATCGCCACGTCCGAGCGCTACAGAACCGCCGGTAAGATCGGCCCATCGCTCGGTGCCGCTGGCAACGAGCTTGTCGGCGGTTGTCCATACGCCATCTTTGCGATCGATGCGGACGCCGCCTTCGGCCACGAGATCGCCGACACCGATCTCATCGTCACCCTGACGAACGAGTTCGGCGACAAGGCGACCGGCATTCATCGAGCTATTACGGTCGGAAATTCGAACCCTGCCGCTCGCGGTGAGACTGGTCGGATCCACATCCTGACGGGCGGATGCAGAGGGTTTGAAGCGGATGTCGAGCATGTCGGCCATGAGGTTTGGGTCGAGTGCGGGAAGCGGGCGATCCCAATCGGTGTGCTTGGGCGATGGGCCACCAATCGCCACTGCGTGACCCTGAATCTGGAGCCTCTTCGGGCTTGAACGGGGCTTGCTGCCCGAACGCTCGATGCGATCAAACTCAATCGCCAGGAAATCGCCCGCGAGCAGTGACGAATGGTCGCGGGCGCGAGCGTTGCCGGTGAAGCGGGCCTCTTCGAGAAGATCTTCAACGCGATTATTGCGGGAAAAGAGCTTGAAATCGGCCTGATCTGTCCATGTGACCTGACGGAAGGCATCATCGGGCAACGGGGCGTCGGGATCGGCGGGTGGCACAACGGTCGGCCGATCGCTTTGGAGCGAGAGCAACATGCCGGGGCCGCGAATCTGACCGACGCCTGAACCCAGGTTGAACGAGATGTTGGGACCGACCATTCGCCCGAGTGCGGGCGCGGTCATGTCTACACGATCCCAGCTTTCGCTGTTCGAGAGCACGAGCAGACGTGATGTCGCGGCGTAGTCGAGCGTTGCACAGACACCGATGGCACGGATCTCAGAGTCGGTGATGGTCACGCGCGATTCGCCGCCCGGCTTGTCGGATGTGAATCGTGCGTGGAGATGATTCCCCTCCGTGAGTTCTTTCGGCACGGGCGAGGCGGACAACGGCGCTGTCGTGACCTCGGTCCGCCATGCGAGTATGACGTCGGATGAACGGGGGGCGAAGAGCGAGTTGGCGGGCCCAGCGGTTGCAATCGCGAGCGCCGGAATCATGGCGACTATTGGGAGGGGCAGGGTTGATGCAAAATCGCGGGGGCCTGAATCAATGTCCATGCCCCGATCGGACGATTCAGATCGAGCGCCGAAAACACCTTCAGGGAGCTTGTTGTCCAGGAATCGTGTCCAGACGGTGAGCGTATCGCTGGTGAGCTGTCTGGTGGATTGCGTGACCGTTACGCCGCCGGTGAAATACGCGCGATAGAGATCCTCCTTTGCTGGCTGGGGTGTTGGCAAAAGAGCGGCTGAAGCGGACTTGGAATCGCTTTCGGCAGGTGCCAAGGTAGAACTTGGACGACTCGCCGGATCATCGGACTTTGTTGCAAGTGCTGTGCCTGCGCCTGTGCTTATCGGCGCGGGCGGTGCGGCAGTGAAAGCGAGCGGGCTCGGCGTGGCGGCGGGTTGGTTGCGATCGATACGGTAACGAAAATCGCCCGGACCAAGCCGTGCGAACTCGAGCCGCTCCTGGACCTGGTTTCCACGGACGAGTGCGCCTTGCATGACCGCCACCGACTCGTCGGTTTCGATCGTGACTTCATCTCGTGTTGATACTTCGAGGAGCACCGTGTCGAATGATGCCGCCTTGAAGTGGGCGACAAGGCCGGGTGTATCGCGTTCCACATCGAGCGGGCGTGTGTCGCCCGCCTGACGTGCGGGAAAGACCAGCACCAACCCGTTGCCGGTAAACTCTCCGGACTCGGGTGCATCCGACTGAGAGGGCAGGCGGATGCGGCCCGTATCGGATCGAACGTAGATTGTCCGGCCATCCACAAGGTAGAGGTACGCACGCGGTTCAGAAACGTCGTATGTCCCGCCGCCGATCGGGTTGAGCTTGCGAAACAGAAAATCACTGGCCACCCGGCCCGGTCGCTTCTTGTCCACGACTTGAATTCGAGCGTCGGTTGTGCCGCCGACAGAGGTGATATCGGTTGGCTCCTCGGCATCAGGCACAGCCGAACGCTTGGCCGCGTCAAGAGGGCTCGCCGGTTTATTGATAAGCGCGACAAAGAGCACAACGCCAGCGCCGATAAGGGCGAAGGCCAGGGCGATGAGCAAACCGGTCGATCGAGGGCTGCGTTGTCGGGGCGTGCTGCGGATCATGACCCCAATGGTAGAGGGGACGGGCTATCAGTGGTGGTCAATTGCGGCCTGCAACAAACCCTTCGCACGCAGCAGATGCTCGACGACTTCGCGCACGGCCCCATGTCCGCCCGAGCGGGTGGTGATGAAGGCCGCGACCTCGCGCACCTCCGGCACGGCATCGGCAACCGCGATTGGATAGCCAACGACGCGAAGCGCGGCGAGATCGGGCCAATCGTCACCGACGAAGGCCATTTGTTCGGGCGGGATCCCCGTCTGAATCTGCAACTCCGCGATCGCGGCGGCTTTATTGGCACATCCTTGAATGATTCGCGTGATGCCCAACTCACGACACCGGACCTTGACCACGTTGCCCGAACGCTTGGTCACCACGGCCACTTCGAGGCCCAGCCGAAGCCAGCTCGTGATTCCCAAGCCATCCTTGACATCGAACCTCTTGGTCTCTTGCCCGTGATCATCGATCATGATCGACCCGTCGGTCATCACACCATCGACATCGAGAGCAAGCAGTCGGATGTTCCGCGGGTCGGTGGGCATCGGGGTAAGTTCAGCCAAGATTACTGGAGGAGTTCAATCGCCCTGCACAAGTCGGAGTGCGACCAGATCCTGCACATCGAGGATACCGACAGGTCGCCTCAGGCTGTCAACGACAGGAATCTCATCGCGGCGCGATTCACGCACGAGTTGAACGGCATCTCGAACCAGTGCGGTGTGTGAGAGAACCTGCGGGGCGCGGGTCATCAGTTCGCGAATGGGCCGGTCAAGATCGGCGACCGAGCGCTCAACAAGCCTGCGAAGATCGGCATCGGTGAAAATGCCGGTCAGTTCGCCGCTCTTTGGGGATGTGAGCAACAGGGCGCCCGGTCGCCTGACTCCGGAGTTGTCGGCTGTTGCCAAAGCTGCACGCACGGTCAGAGCATCACTCACGGGAAAGATGTTCTTGCCCACAACAAACCGCAGGATGTCGGTGACGGGCCTGAGCGTCTCGCCGAGTGTGCCGCCCGGATGCCGCTTGGCGAAATCGTCGTCGGTGAAGTTGCGGCGGCGAGAAGCGCAAAGCGAGAGCGCATCGCCAAGTGCGAGCATGGCTGTGGTTGAACAGGTCGGCGCGGGCGTGAGGTCGGCCTCGTCGCAGTTGCCGACCGTCAGCACGATATCGCAGAGTCGTTCCAAGTGGCTGGAAGCATCTGGCGTGCCGCGACAGACGCCGATGAGCTTGACACCGTCTTGGCGCAGCAGCGCGGCGAGATTGATGACCTCGATTGTCTCGCCCGAGTAGCTCAGGAGCATGCAGATATCGGCGGGTCGAAAGCGTCCAAGATCGCCGTGGGCCGCCTCGGCCGGATGAACAAAGTGCGAGGGGATGGCGAGCGAGGCAAGCGTCGCGGAAATTTTCTGACCAATCAGACCAGACTTGCCGAGACCACTGATGAGCACGTTACCATTGCCATCTGCACACGCAACGACAAGCCGAACGGCCTGATGGAAGGCCATGCCAAGGGTCGCCGCGACGTTGCCGATCGCTCGCGATTCGGCATGGAGGAGCCGACGGGCAAACTCGACCTCTGCAACGTCACTATCGGGGATGCCAGCAGGCAGGCCAGAAGGGAGTGATGCCCGGCGTACCTCAACCCGAACCGGCACCCGCCGGGCGTTGAGTGTCACGCTCGGCGAACTCGGGGGCTCGAGGTAAGCGGGTGACGGGGTGGGGGCTTGGTCGGTGGGCATTGCTTGAGAAGAGTAGACTCCGTGCGTCTATTCGGAGCGTGGATGGTGAATGGTTACCGGAAGCTCCGCGAATACGCACTCGTTGCCCGATTGGGCTGATTTCGATCCTTTCGTTGATGGAAAAGATCATGTCGAACTCCGAGTACACTGTCCGCCTCGAAGCCTTTGAGGGTCCACTCGACCTCTTGCTGTTTCTCATCCGGCGGGCGGAGGTTGAAATTGCGGATATCCCCATTGCCGAAGTCACCGACCAGTATCTGAAGCATCTGAATCAACTCACAGCACGTGGCGCGGGAGCGCGTATAGATATCGAGCAGGCCGGCGAGTTTCTGGTCATGGCGGCGACGCTCATGGAGATCAAGTCGCGCATGCTCACGCCCAGGACGTCGCGTCACGAAGATGGTGGGAACGGGGCAGCCCACGGTTCCGATGGTGAACAGGCCGTTGATCCGCGCACAGAGCTCGTTCGTCAGTTGCTTGAATACAAAAAGTTCCGCGATGCCACCGACCAACTCGAAGACCATCGCCGCGAATGGGACCATCGGTTCCCATCGGCACGGGCCATGATCGGCAAGGCTTCGGCGGATGCTGGTGCTGAGGGTCCCACGAGCGATGCACCCGTGGATATCGAGGACCTTCAACTCATCGACCTCTTGCAGGCCTTTGCAAGGATTGTTGAATCGGTCGATTTCAACCGGGTTGGCGAGCACCACGTTAAGCTCGACGACACACCGATCGAGGCTCACGGCGATCGAATTCTAGACAGGCTTCGCGCCATCACCGATGCAAGCGGGCTCAAGTTCGCGGTCCTCTTTGAAACGAGGTCGCGCGGCGAGATGATCGGCATGTTTCTCGCGCTGCTGGAACTGGTGAAGCAGCAGCGCGTTCGTGTCGAGCAGGACACAACTCGAGGAGAGATCTTCTTGCGATTGGCACCTGAATCGGAGTCACTGCCAATGGCCGCGACCGCAGTGGATTCTGAAACCTCCGCAATCACATAAGCCTTCCCGTTACTTGAGTGTCTTCAGAAACGCGTGCAAGCGGTCCATGCCCTTGTTGATGGATTCTTCAGAGCATGCAAAGCTGAATCGCACATGGTTCCGGCCGCAGCCTCCGAAGTCTTCGCCTGGTACCGCGGCAACCTTTGACTCGATGAGCAGTGCTTCGCAGAACTCGAGCGCCGAGTTGATCGGGCGACCCTCTGCCGATGATTTGCCGAAGTACGCGGAGACATCGGGAAAGACGTAGAAGGCTCCGGTCGGTCGCGGGCAAATCAGCCCGGTCATCGCCATCATGCGGGCATGAATGAGTGCGGCCCGTACCTTGAACGCCGCACAGAACCGCTCAGCATCAGCCTCGCAATCCTTGAGGGCGGTGCGAATGGCCGGGTAGACGAAGCTCGTGATGTTCGTGGTCATCTGCCCTTGAAGTGTGGCCATCGCCTTCATGAACTTCAGGCCCCAGGCACCGCTGGTTGTTGTGTACCCAATGCGCCAGCCGGTCATGCTGTACGCCTTGCTCAGACCGTTGAGGGTAATGGTTCGCTCAGCTATTTCCGGAATAGACCCGATTGAGAAGTGGGGGATGCCCCCATAAGCCACCTTCTCGTAGATCTCGTCGCTCAAGACCACCAGGTCGGGCGCAACAGACCTGGCGGCCTCAGCAACGATGCCCGCGATTGCGCGAAGTTCGGCTTCGCTGTACATCGTGCCGCAGGGGTTGCTCGGCGAACAAAGAATCAGCAGCCGTGTCCGCGGCGTAATCGTGCCACGCAGTTGCTCGGGTGTCATCTTGAAATCGGCCTTGACCGTCGTTGGGATCTCAACAACTTTGGCCCCCGCCAGCTCGGCCAGCGGCATATACGAAACCCACGCCGGAACCGGGATAAGGCATTCGTTCGCTGCTTCGCCCGGCTTCGGAAAGTCGAACAGGCACTGGCAGATGGTGTAGAGGGCGTGCTTGCCGCCGGAAGAGATTCCTACATGCTCGGGCGTGACGTTGGGAATGTGGTTCTGCCGCGTAACCTTGTCGGCGATGGCCGCTCGGGTTTCCGGGTCGCCCATCGTGGGCATGTATTTGGTCTGCCCCGCGAGCAAGGCCTTGATCGCGGTCTGCTTGATCGCATCGGGCGTATCAAAATCGGGCTCGCCCGCCGCGAACGAGATGACATCGATACCTTGACGCTGCATGTCCTTGGCGCGGTTCATCACCGCGATGGTGGCCGACGGTTTGAGTTCGCTGACTCTGCGTGAGATCTGCATGCAAAAAGCGTAGGCCGATCTCACAACGGATCGAAGGACTGGCCTCACGATGCGCGTGCGGCTGGGCGAGCCGAAAGACCAATGTCATCATCGTGAATAGCCCTATTCATCTGGACCGGCGATACAAGGGTGAAGGCTCATCACCACGCGCCCTTCCGCTCGCCCGCAAGTGTAAATCTCTGAGCCAGCACACTCTGGCGATACTTCAAGTGTCCGAGTTCAAGCCTGCGGGCAATGTCGAGGACTTCGGATCTGATGAACCCGGCCCGGACGCTCGCGGTCGCATCGTGCCGAATCATGGGTGTGCTGATCGCGGTAAGCACCTTTGCCGCGGCCAACGCGACGCGTGAACGGACCAGATCATTCCAGATTAAGCCAGCCCGCGCCAAGCGGTCCATAATCCGCAGCATCGTCAGTGTTTCGAGCCCGCTGAGGTGGTGCAAAAACATGCCCGCGTGAACATAATCGAACGAACCGGGCTCGTAGCGGCTCATCAGTTCCAATGCGTTTGCCTTGACAAGCTCGATGTTCCCCGCTTCGCCCGGATTGCCGCGGAGATACTCGCGGGCAAGTTCGAGCGTCGTATCATGCACATCAATCGCGGTCACACGCAGGTCGAACCCGCGCGTTCGTGCCCACCGAACCGCCGATACCGGAAGATCCGCCGAGCCGGTGCCGATATCAAGGAGCGTGATTGCCCGATTTCGCGGCCAGGATCTGCTCCAAACGCGAAGGTGCCCGAGCAGTGCCCGCTGCCCACCCAGCCGCTGGTTTACCCTTCTGATGAACTTCAAGGCTTTGGCCAGTTCCTCGCGAGGAACTGAGGGGTCATCCATGAGTTCCGGTCCTTCTCGCTCCCTTTTCATGCCGGCATGATACCTGTTGACGCCTCATCATCGCGAGCCCTCCGCGCCGAATAGGATTCAGCCGATGTCCGACAAACCCAATCCAACCTCTGCGCCCACCCCTACCCGAACCACCCTTCATTTACTTGAACGAATGTCGCGTGATGCGCGACCCTTTGCGTGTATGACCTGCTACGACGCCACAACCGCAAGACACCTTGCGCTTGGTGGCGTTCATCTCTTGCTGGTCGGCGATACTGCGGCTGAAGTGATTCTCGGGCTTCCTCGCACGATCGATATGCCGCTTGATCTGCTTGTGGCCCTTACGGCCGCGGTGAAGCGCGGCGCACCCGAGACCGTTGTCATGGCCGACATGCCGTTCATGTCCTATCAGGCCGATGATGCAGAAGCGATCAGGAATGCGGGGCGGTTTCTGACTGAAGGTCTTGCCGACATCGTCAAAGTCGAGGCCGACGCATCGTTCTCGACACTCGTGGAAAGAATGACTCGTGCGGGCATCCCGATCTGTGGCCACATCGGTAGCCGTCCACAGCAAGCGGCCTTGACCGGCGGATATTCATCCGCAGGGCGCACCGCTGAGCACGCAGAGCGAATCATCAACGATGCCATCATGCTTGAGCGTGCAGGTTGTCGGATGTTGCTGGTCGAGGCGGTCCCGGCAGAGGTGACCGATGCGATACTGGCCGTGACACAAGTGCCGGTGATTGGTATCGGCGCGGGCAGTGCGTGCCACGGTCAGGTGATTGTTCTTCAGGATATTGCCGGGCTCAGCACGCACCCGCCGCGGTTTGCCGAACCTCTCGCGGACTTCGGGCGCAGCTTTCAGGATCTGGCCAGTGCTTGGGCAGACCGCGTTGCGCGGCGAGCCGTCGGTGGAAAGCCCTACCAGATGAAGCCCGGCGAATCCGACAGGTTTCATGGCGGTACAAATATTGATAGTCACGCAGGTCGTGACGGATTTGGGATCGGTAAGCGTCCGATGATCGGATGAATCCGTTCGTATGACTCTCCGAACTCGTTCTGAGATGGGAATGTTTCAATGAGAAGGTTTATCACGTTCGGTCCCGCACTGGTTGTGTTGCTGACCGCTGTGGTCACGTTGCTGGCGGCTCCCGCCGTGGTTCGGCTTGTGAGCTATGCCAATACCGAGGCGACAATGACGCTCGCGCGGCAGACGCTCGACGAGAACAACGTGCTCAAGCAGATCGACCGTGCTGTGCGGGCCATTGCCGAGGCGGTCGAGCCTTCGGTCGTTCACATCGCGGTCAACGATCCTCGCAGCGCTCGGGTTCAGCGACTCTCGCAGGGTTCCGGCTGGGTGTTTGATTCGGCTGGCCACGTTGTCACCAACTCGCACGTTGTTCGCGGCGCGAGCCAGATCGAGGTCACCTTTCAAGATGGACGCACCGTCTCGGCCGAGCTTGTCGGGCTTGACCCCTCGACCGACATCGCCGTAATCAAGGTCAAGACCGAGGAAGGATTGTTTCCGGCGCAGCGGGCAACAAGCCTGGAGCTTCATCAGGGTGATCGGGTGTACGCCTTTGGCTCACCTTTCGGCTTCAAGTTCTCGATGAGCGAGGGCATTGTCTCGGGTCTCGGGCGCGATCCTCAACGTGTGCTCGGTGAAGGCGGCTACACCAACTTCATCCAGACCGATGCCGCGGTCAATCCCGGCAACTCAGGTGGGCCACTGGTCAACATTGAAGGCAAGGTGGTCGGGATGAACGTCGCGATCGCGACGGCCACCAACTCGGATGGAACAAGCGAGGGCCAGAGCTCGGGCATTTCCTTCGCCATTCCGCTCGGAACCATTGAGTCGGTCGTCTCGCAGGTCATCGCCACGGGTACCGTGCAGCGTGGGTACCTCGGCATCAACCACATGGAAGTCGATGCCCTCAACGATCGTGTGCTTGAAGAACGCAAGATACGCATCCGCGGCGTCTACGTCTCTCGCGTTGAAGATGGCGGCCCGGCCGACCTGGCGGGCATCAAGGCCGGCGATGTTATCACGCGCATTAACGGGCGTGCAACGCCGAGCATCGCTGTGCTGCGATCGGTGGTCATTACCAACACACCCGGCGACAACGTGAAGGTCGAGGTCTTTCGCAACGGACAATCCACCGAGTACCCGGTCACGATCGGTGAACTCACGGTCCCCACACTCATTGAGCAGAACGAAGCTCGCGCAGCCCTTCAGCGATTCGGCATCCTCGCACTCGCACCTGCTGATAATGGCAAACTCGTCGTGAGCGAGATGATCAGTCGCTCGCGTGCGGCACGGGCCGGGTTGCGGCCGGGCAGCATCATCACGCAGGTCGAGGGGAAGCCGATCCAGAGCCCGGGCGATTTTCTCACCGCTGTGGCCCGCCCATTATCGCAAGGTAAATCTGTGCGTGTGACCGTGGTCTACGGCGAAACACCCGAGCGAGAGATCGAGATCGATCCCTCACCATGAGTCTCTGCACGACTCAATCATCCACCCCCGTCATTCGGGACTAATTCTCACGATCACCGCCGTGCCCGGTGATGGCGGCTTTGGTATGGGCGGTGTCGGATTAAAGTCCGCGATCCACTCCGGCACATCCACACCGGCATCGGGGCTGATGGTCCGCGACCATGCGATCATTTCGCCGCCAAACGTCGCGAGGCCCATCACCGTGCCGGCCTCATCGGCCGCGTAGATCTCGCGGTCGTGCGGCGTCTTGACCATGATCGAACCTGCAAAGACCCAGCCCGGTCGCGCTCGTGTTTCACCTTCGATCATCGTGCGCAGGCTTGAGCGTCCGTCGGTGTTGGTGACCCAATCCAGTGGATCGATACGGTGCCGCTCGTGCGGCGCATCTTCATCAGCCCACTCAAACTCCACGTTCAGCCGCGGTCCGCTCGCATCAACCGGCACAAGCTGATCGTTCTCCATCTTCCACTTCCCCGGCTCGCCCGGTTGCAGGCCGATCAACAGCAACGCGGCGTGAACGTGCGATGGGCGGGCCGTGCTCACCAGCAGCGATTCATGTTCGCGGGTGTCGGGCATGCAGGCAATCGCCTCAAGAAACATCAGCGGAGCGTTGGCATCAGGGATGAGCAAGGGCGAGGTCTTCGCATCAAACTCAACCATCTTGGCCGCAAGATCGACGCGCACGTGCGGGAAGACCTCGCGGAAACCGGCGGTCTTGGCATTGGGAGGGATGGAGATGGCTGGCGGCGCATCCGACTCCAGAGGTGCGGATATCGGAGTCATCGCTGGCACTTCGGGTTGTGGCAACGGTCGCCCCGCGCTGTACTCCGCTGGTGTGTTGTCGGGCTTTGGCCTTGAGACCTGCGAACATCCGATCATGCCTGCACACACAAACGCACATACACGAACAGCCATCGCACGTGCTCTCAATGCTCGCAGCATCACCCTCGTCCTTCCACAAGTCGGATGAACGCGTCACCCCGGTGTTCATAGTTAATGTATTGGTCCCACGAAGCGCACCCGGGGCTGAGCAACAGAGCATCGCCCGGGCGCATCCTGTTCATTGCTGTCTCGAAAGCGCGGTCGAGCGTACCGCATTCGGTGGCGTACCCGACACTCGCACCCGCGATCGCTGCGCCCGTACTGCCAATCGTGTAAAGACCACCAAGGTCTTGCGCCAGCGCTGCTATGGGTGCAAGGTCCGAGCCTTTGTCATATCCACCCGCGATGAGGTGGATCATCGACCGATCTCCACCCGCCCCGGGCATCTCCGCGAGTGCATCGACGGCCTTGACGCACGACTCGGGTGTGGTCGATTTGGAATCGTTGTAGAAGCGCAGGCTCCGTCCCGCACCGAGCTTCTTCTCGGCCACGAGTTGCAGCCTGTGCGGCAAGCCCCCGAACTCCGCGATCGCCGTTTCCAGAACATCGATGGCGATCTCAGGCCGCGCCAGGCGGCAGGCCGCCATCGCGGCGGCGGCGTTCTCTCGGTTGTGCGTGCCAGGAATCTTCATCTCGCGAGTAAAGTTTGTCGCGTCGATCACCACCGCCTTCGCGGGTGTCAGTTCGTGCCAGTCCCACAGACCAGCACCGAGCACCACACCATCACCATCGCGTTGGTGGCGTATGAGTTCCTGCTTCGAGCGGGTGTAGTGCGCCAGATCGCCGTGCCAGTCTATGTGGTTGGCCGAGAGGTTGGTCGCGACGGCCACGCGCGGCGACCACGCGCGCCCCTCATAGCCGAGCACCCGATCGATCCAATACAGCATCGCGCTCGATAGCTCCAGCACGAGCCACGTCCGTTCATCCATCCGATCCAGTTCATCAAGCAGCGAACGGCCGATGTTCCCGCCCATCAGCACACGCGCATCCCCCTTCCCATTCGCCTCGATTCCTATCTTTAACGCATGGTGGATCATCGCCGTTGTGGTGCTCTTTCCGACCGAGCCGGTGATGCCGATCGTCCTTTCACGCATATGCTCGGGCAACGCGGCAACAAACAGCGCGATCTCAGTCGTCACCGGAATCGACGCCGCCTCGGCCGCACGAATGTACCGATTCTCCCACGGCTTCGGCACCGCTACGTTCGCCACGACCATGTTGCAGGTGGTGAAGTCGGAAGCGTTGTGCTCGCCGAACCGCACGCGCACGCTCCCTTTGTCAATGAGCGGTTGAACGGCCGCGATCGATTCGGCGAGCTTCTCGGCGGGTTCCATGTCCGTCACCAGAACGTCGGCCCCTTGCGCTGCCAGCCAGCGCGTCACACCGACGCCGCCGCCAAAGCGACCAAGCCCCATCACCGTCACTTTCTTCCCGGCCAGGTCCATCATCGCCTCCATCGTTACTTTCACCATGCAAGGGCCACCCGCGTCTACAAATCATCGCGCCCTTCGGCAATCGCCGCGAGCAGCGCGCTGAGCAGCCTTCTTGCCACCGGCCCCGCCGTCCCATCGCCGATCGTCCGTCCATCCAGCTTCGTAACGGATGTCACGAGCGTCGTTGTCCCCACGAACATGATCTCGCTCGCACGCGCCAGTTCCTCCGCTCGCACCGCGCGTTCACGGATCTCGGGCACCTCCTTCAACAGGATCGCCCGCGTCACACCCGCAAGAATCGGCACGCTCGCAAGGCTCGGGGTCACGACTTCGAGCCCGCCCTGAGCATCCGGCACCACCAGCACCACGTTCGTCGCCAGCCCCTCGCTCACCAGTTCAATGGCTGCGCTGCCTCTTGCACACGTCCGCACCATCACCGCTTCATCGCCGCCCTGTTCCGCCGCCGCCATGGCCATCATCACGTTGCCCATCAGCGCGATCGACTTCAGATGCCCATTCTCCCAGCGAATATCGCGGCAGATCGCCGCCACTTTCAGCGGTGGCGATGTCACCGCTGCGAGCGGCGGCTGCGGCGAGCAATACGCAAAGACCGTCGGCCGCATCGTGCTATTTGCCATCGGCACACGCGAGCGCACCGGCTCGGACCCGCTCAGTGAAGGCGATCCGCGTGTCACCTGCCAATAGATGAATGCTTCACTCCCTCCAAGCCCATCCGCGCACGCCATCCGGTTGGCCTTCAGCAGCTCCAGGCTCAGCGGTCCGATCGCGCTCGCATCCCAGACGATCTTCGCCTCATCCAGACCTGCCTGCATCCGCCGCACATGCAAACCCAGCCCGATGATCTTCACCCCCGCCCCGCCCACCCTTCTGGCACCGCCGGTCATCTGCACGGAGCGCAGCCCCTCATACACACCATCGCCAAAGACAAACCCGCGATCAAACGGGCTGATCTTCGCATCTTGCGCATCCATGAACCGGCCGTTGAGGTAAACAATCACGGCATGAGGGTATCAGGCTGCATGCTCCTGCGACACATGCTGGTAGGACCAGATCGAACGCAGAGAAATGGGTGAGTGCAGAGTTCATCGGAAGAATGTGAAAGACTGGCTTTGCACTCATGCCCGCCTTCTCTTGCCGATCACACCGAGTTCGATCCCGCCTTTGCCTCGGTCTTCCTATCTCTCCCGAAAACTATGTCAGCGCCACCGGGTCAATGTCCACCGCTGTGTGCGCATCGCTCTTAATCCAGCCTTTGGCGCGGATGCTGGCGAGGAGATCTTGCAGCAGCGTGCGGCGGGTGGCGGTGAGCTCGATGGTCAGGCGGTGGAAGGTGGCGATGCGGGCGATGGGGGCCGGCATGGGGCCGACGATGCGGATGGCGTTGCGGAGGTTGGGGGCGAGCAATGCGCACTCGGCATCGATGATGGCCCGGAGTCGTTCGGCGGCAAGCGTGGCCTTGGCAAGGTCCTGATCGCGCAGCACGATGCGGGCCATGCGTGTGATCGGCGGCAACCCTGCGTTCTGCCGGATCAGCAGTTCGGCCTCGGCAAACCCAAGGTAGTCGTGCTTCGCGGCAAAGCGGATGGCGGGTGAGGCGGGGTCCATGGTCTGCACGATGACGCGCCCATGATGCAGGCCGCGGCCAGCACGTCCAGCGACCTGGCTCACGAGTTGAAACGTACGCTCGGTGGCGCGAAAATCAGCGAGGTTCATGGCCGAATCGGCATTGATCACCCCGACGAGACGGACATTCGGGAAGTCGAGCCCCTTGGCAATCATCTGCGTGCCAAGCAGAAGTCTCAGTTCACCATGCGCAAAGCGTGAGAGAACACTGAACCACTCGCGAGCCGAAGCGGTCGTGTCACCATCGACGCGGAGGAATGATGGAGGAGTGGGGGGGGATGATGTAAGCTCTGGAAATTTCTCACATACTTCCTCTTCGAGTCGCTGTGTGCCCATACCCAGTCGGATCAGCCGCTTGCCGCAGACCGGGCACCCATCGGGCATCAGTTTCTGAGCCAGGCAGTGGTGGCAGCGTACAACTTCGCGGCGCGGGCGCACGGGTTCATCACCACTCCCTCCTCCACCCCCTGAAATCCATCGATGATGGACCATCAGCACATCGCAGTCATCGCACGTGAGGCGGTAGCCGCAAATCGTGTCCGGACAGGCGATGTACGCCGAATAGCCTCGGCGATTGAGGAGAATCAGGGCCTGTCCACCGGCAGAAAAAGTCTCGTGCATGGCCCCTTCAAGTCGTGGGCCGATGAGATCGGCCCACGGGTCGCGGTCGGGCCGGAGCTTGCGCATCAAGCGGCGCTCTTCGCTGAGGTCCACAACTTCGACCGGCGGCAGAACCCCGCCACCAACACGCTCGGTCAGTTCCCACAGTTTGTACTTGGCGCTACTCGGGGGCAAGGAAGCGGACTGGCGCGTATTAGCCCACGATTCAAGGCTGGGTGTAGCGCTCCCCAGCACGACCGGGCACCCTTCAATCTGCCCACGCTTGATCGCAACATCGCGACCGTGATATCGTGGCAGTTGGTCCTGCTTGTAATCGCCCGCATGTTCTTCATCGACGACGATGAGCTTCACGTGTTCGAGCGGGGCAAAGACGGCCGAGCGTGCGCCCACCACCACACGCGCCCCACCTTGATGGTTACCCGCACGCATCCATTGCTTGTGACGCTGCGAAGCCGTCAACCCCGAGTGGAGCACGGCCACCGCGTTTGGTCCCAACGCGCGGAACCGCGCGGTGAAGCGACCGGCTGTCTGCGGCGTGAGCGAGATCTCGGGAACCAGCACAAGTGCTGTGGCTCGCGCATCGTCCGCCAACACGCGCTCGATCAACCGCAGATAGACCTCGGTCTTGCCCGAGCCCGTCACGCCACGCAGAAGGTGAACACCAAAGATGCTGATCGATGTGCCGATCCCCTCGACGATCCGCGCCTGCTGCACCGTCAACTCCGGTCGCCGCTCGGCCGCGGCATCAAACGATGCGGCAAGTGTTGATTGCGTGGCCCCACCAAACTCGGTCACCTGCTCGGTCTCGATGCGTCTGAGCACCCCAAGAGCTTCAAGTCGCTTGAGTGGGGCGAGCGTCTTGATCGCCAACCTCGTTGCGAGATCTTCAGGTGTGATGGGGAAATGCGCCGCATCGATGCCGATGAGCGTCTCGACGAGCGCGCGGGCTTTAGGCTTGAGGTCTTCACCCTTTGCGCCTGTACGCTCGTACGTCAGTCGCGTTCGCGTGCCCGTCCCCTTCTTCACGGCCGCGGGCATCATGGTTGAGAGGACCATGCCGAGTGGGCAAACGTAATAAACCGCCATCCACCGCGCCAACTCGACCAACCGGACGGGCAGGCCCGCCCCCGTATCACGCACAATCGGTTTGATGCGCCCTGGGTCAAGCCCTGCGGCCAACTCTGCCCCGCCCGATTCGACCACAATCCCCGCCGCGGCGACGGCGCCGCGACCAAGTGTGACTTCGACCCGACGCCCGATGGGCAGGGGCGACTCGCATCGATACGTGAGTGCCCCCCCGGCACCTCCTCCCGCAGCACCCCGGGCCGACTTTACCCGGTCCATCCCGCGCTCCAGCGCGATGCGCACGAAGAACCATGACTGGTCGAAATCGGATTGCGGCTGACCGAACAGCGGCGTCATGTACGAGCGTACACACGCCTCATGCCCGCCGCGATAGACTTGCTTCCGATGACCACCTCAAACCACACCGATCTGCCGCTCTCCCACCCCTACACCAACATTCTCGACATGATCGGTCGCACACCGATGCTGGAGTTGAAGCGGCTCGATTTGGGCAAGCACAGTGCCGAAGCAGGAGGGGGGGTGAGGTTGTTCGGCAAGATGGAGCTGATGAACCCGGCGGGCTCGATCAAGGACCGTATCGGGTTGAGCATGATCACCGCCGCCGAGAAAGATGGGCGGCTGAATCCGAACCCACCCAAGGGAACGCCGCTGCCCACGATCATCGAGGCCACCGCGGGCAACACGGGCCTGGGGCTTGCGCTTGTTGCGGGCCAGCGCGGCTACAAACTCAAGGTCGTCGTGCCCGACAAAATGTCGCAGGAGAAGATCCAGCACCTCAAGGCGATGGGGGCCGAGGTCGTGCTGACCCGCAGCGATGTGCCCAAGGGCCACCCGGAGTATTACCAGGAACTGGCGGCTGCGATCGCGAAGAAGACCCCAAACTCGATGTACGTGAACCAGTTCGGCAATCCGGACAATGCCCAGGCCCATTTCGATACCACCGCACCAGAGATCGAGGAACAGATGCTCGCGGTCGGCGGGGTTGATGCGGTTATCTGCGGCGTGGGTTCGGGCGGCACACTGACCGGCATCGGCAACTATTTCAAAGAGCGTGCCGCCCAAGGCAAGCACAAGCCGGTCAGGATGATCCTTGCCGACCCGGCGGGATCCATCCTTGCGCCGCTGATCAACGAGGGAAGGAAGATCGAGCCTGGTTCGTGGCTCGTCGAAGGAATGGGTGAGGATTTCATCCCTGACATCTGCGACCTCAGCCTTGTGAGCGAAGCCTTTGAGGTCACCGATGCCGAGTCATTCACCGCCGCGCGCGATCTGCTCGCACGCGAGGGTGTGCTCTCGGGTTCGAGCACCGGGTGCATTCTCGCCGCCGCACTCATGTTTTGCCGGAAGCAGACCAAGCCGACCAACGTGGTCACATTTATCTGCGACAACGGGGCCAAGTATCTCTCCAAGATGTTCAACGACTTCTGGATGATGGACAACGGGTTCATCAAGCGCGAGAAGACCAACGACCTGCGCGACCTCATCGCACGCCGCCACGATCTCGGTGAAGACTACACGCTCAATACCAACCACCCCGTGCGGCAGGCAATCAAGTGGATGCAGCTGTATGGAGTTTCGCAGATGGTGGTGAAGGAGGCCGATGGCGCTGGCGGTGGTGGAGGAGTGGCGGGCATCATCGATGAGGGCGACATCCTCATCGGCCTAGCCACCGATCCGCGTGCCTTTGATCGCCCCGTATCAGACTTCATGACCCGCCGCCTTGAAACCCTCGCACCCGAAGCCCCGGTCTCAAGCCTCATGCCCATCTTCCGCGCCGACCGCGTGGCCATCGTGGTCGATGCCCGCGGCGCGTATCACGGGCTGATCACCAAGCTTGACATGATCAACTATCTGCGGAGCCAACTCGCGCGCTGAGGCGAGCCGTTTCACTCGTCATCAGCCTTTCACCCGCCTGCAATTGCCCCGACGATCAGCAATGGCTCGGCACCCTTCGCGACGGCCGAGGGCAAGGGGCAGTCGGGCGATTCGTGCGTAAGGTCGCGCCCGCACGCAAAAAATCTCAGGAAGGGCCTGCGCTGCCGCGTCTGGTGATCTCGGATCGTTCCACGCAACATGGGATACTTGGCTTCGAGCGCATCTACGACCGAGCGTTGAGTCGGCAAGGGCACGGCGTTCATTTCGAGCTTTGCCTCAGCACCAACGCCCGCCAGCGTGCGGAGATGGAAAGGGAGTTCAACACGGATTGTTACCCGAGCATCGTCGGCCTTCATGGCAGCGTCTGCACCTCGACCGAGAGCACGGCCGGAAGGTCGCGGACGATCGGTGCCCACTTGTCGCCACCGTTTGGCGATGCGTAGACCTGCCCGCCTGTCGTGCCGAAGTAGATGCCGCAGGGGTCGAGCGCATCGACGGCCATGGCATCGCGCAAAATATTCACATAACAGTCGCTCTGCGGCAGCCCATTCGTGAGCCCCTCCCACTCATTGCCGCCCGTCCGACTGCGATAGACGCGCAGCTTGCCCTCGGGCGGAAAGTGCTCGGAATCACTCTTGATCGGTACGACGTACACGGTCTCGGGCTCGTGCGCATGAACATCAATCGGAAATCCGAAGTCGCTCGGCAGGTTCCCGCTGACTTCGTGCCAGGTCTCGCCCGCATCATCACTCCGCATGATGTCCCAGTGCTTCTGCATGAATAGGACGTTCGGTCGCGATGGGTGCAGCGCGATCCGGTGAACACAGTGTCCGACCTCAGCGTTGGGGTCGGGAATGTACTGCGACTTCAGTCCTCGGTTCACCGGACGCCATGAGTGCCCACCATCGTCAGTCCTGAAAACGCCCGCCGCTGAAATCGCGATGTACATGCGGCCGGGGTTCGCCGCATCCTGCACGATTGTGTGAAGGCACATGCCCCCCGCGCCCGGTTGCCATTGCGGCCCGGTGCCGTGGCCGCGAAGGCCCGCAAGCTCGTGCCACGACTTGCCCCCGTCGGTGGTGCGAAAGAGCGCGGCATCCTCAACCCCGGCATAGACCGTGTCGGGATCGTTCAGCGAAGGCTCGAGGTGCCAGACACGCTTGAACTCCCAAGGGTGCTGCGTGCCGTCGTACCACTGGTGCGTGGTCAGCGGCTTGCCGGTCGCGGGCGATGTGTCATAGGCAAACTTGTTGCTCTCACCCATCGGTATGCCATCAGGTGTGGCAGTCGAATCCCCGGCAGGCGTTCCCGGTTGTTCCCAGGTCTCTCCGCCGTCATTCGATCGCTGAATGATCTGTCCGAACCATCCGCTGGTCTGCGAGGCGTAAATGCGGTCGGGGTCAACTGGCGAGCCCTTGAGGTGGTACATCTCCCAGCCTGCGAAGTGCGGACCATCAACGGTCCACTTCTCGCGCTTGCCATCGGAGGTGAGGATGAACGCACCCTTCTTGGTCCCGACAAGAACCCGCACCGCGGTCATGGTTGATTCCTTGCTTTGGGGCTTTCTGATCGTGAAGAGTCTACCAAAAGAGAAAGCAACCGCAACAAATCACAGAGTTCAGTTTCAGCACGGACCAAAGTAGAGGACCAGGAAATCAAAGATATCCTGCACCGAGACCATACCGCTGTTATTGACATCCGCTGATGGCGAGTTGGCGAAGTACGCCGCGAGGAAGTCGAAGATGTCTTGCACGCTGACGGTCCCGCTCAGGTTGAAGTCGCCTGCGCACAACACCGTGATGATCGCCGAGCCAGAGATGTTGGTGTTGCCACAAACATCGGTCACGCGGCAGGCGTGCCGACCAGCATCGGCCAGTTGAATGTCAGCGATCGTAAACGTCGTGGCGGTCGCGCCCGTAACAACCGAGCCGTTGGCCGTAGGACCATTGACGAACGTCACCTCGGGGTCGGTGCGAAGCCACTGATACCCCAGCGGCGCTGAACCGGTGGCCACAGCGGTGAGCGAGACACTTTGGCCGCGACGAACCGTGATGCTCGATGGGTTGGTGGTAAACACGATGGGCGCGCAGACCACCGTGAACTGACGCATCATCTCATGATCTTCATGATCGAGGATGTGGCAGTGGAAAGGGAACGTGCCGGGGTAGTCATCAAACCTGGCGATCACGCGGGTGATCTGGTTGGGCGTGGCCTGCACCGTGTCCTTCCAGCCAAGTTCGCTCGCAGCGGGAAGAATGACCGCTCCAGTCGGAACAATGTTTCCGCCCATATCGACAAGGAAACTCTGCCGATCAAGAACCTGGAACTGCACAAGGTGGATGTGCATCGGGTGCGAAATTCCCGAACGATTGACCCACGACCAGATCTCGGTGCTGCCAAGGACAGGAAAATCGGTAATGTCATCCCACATCAGCGAGTTGATCAGCCAGACATCGTGGCTGCATACGTTCTCAAAGGTCTTTGTGAGTTGAAACGTGCGAGCAACCGTCGCATCCGCCTCGGGCGTTCGCGCCACCGGCACAAGTGCGTTTGGCAGCGGGTCTGCGTCGCCGGGCTGCCCAGTTGATCGAAACTGCATCACATTTGTGATATCCGGGCCATCGCCTCCACCGGGGAAAGGCGAGACCGCGCTGTTTCGCAGGATCATCGGTCGGCTGCCGATTGGGAAGTTGCGGAAGTCGATAACGAAGTCCACCCGTTCACCCGGCATGATCGTGATCGAGTTGACCGATACCGGTTCCTCAAGCAGTCCGAGGTCGCTGCCGATCTGGATCATGGGAATCGGCGCTGCCCCCACACCAAGACTGAGCGTGTAGGTCCGCGTGTTGCTGCCATTGACCATTCGAAAGCGGTAGAACCCCTGATCGACATTCATGTACGGCCAGACCTTGCCGTTGACCACGATAAAGTCGCCGAAGAAGTGGTCAGTAAAGGTTGTGTTGTACTTGAGCTGCCCCGCTGGTGTAAACGACCGATCCTGAATAACCAGCGGTACTTCATAGCGCCCGCTGGGAAGGTTCAGTGCATCTTCCGCATCGTCGCGGATCATGTAGAACCCTGCGAGCCCCATGTACACATTCAGCCGCGTCAGACCCAGTGCGTGGTCGTGATACCACAGCGTCGCGGCCTGCTGATTGTTCGGATACGTGTATTCGGGCGAACTCTGCCCTGGCCTGAACGCCAGATCAGGCAACCCGTCGCTGTCGGGGCTGAGGTGTGCCCCATGCAGGTGTACAACCGTGACCGGCGTGCGCCCTGTCACATCGGGTCCGTGCAGACATTGGTCGATTGCCAGCAGGTGCGTGCTGCGGAGCGGCTGGAAAATGTTGTTGTGAACACGAAGGTCGTTGGTCCATCGCACAGTTACGGGCTGATCACGCCGCGCCTCGATCGTCGGGCCTGGATACTGCTGGTCATACCCCCACACCGTTGTTGTGGGCAGGGAGGGATGAAAGCTGTGACCGAACTCGCGGATATCGATGGCGTATTCAGCGCTCCCGCCAGCGTTTCCCGATATCGGCACCGCGATCGGAGGTATCGGCAGTTCTTCTACAAACGGAGCCAGCACCCACGGGCAGTTGCTCGCCGCACAGGTGGTGTTGTAGCCATGATAGATTCCCGACTGCGCCAGGCAGTTGAGCGTTGACAGACTCTGACATGTAGAGTTGGGGAAGCAGCACGCGCCGGCAATATTCGGACAGAGGTTCGGTATACAGGTCGTTCCATCCCCGCGATAAAGCCCCAGATCATTCGCGCACTGTGAGGAATTGGTTACGGCGCACGATGTATCGTCGTCGCAGCAGGCACCCATCGGCTGCGGGCACGGGTTTGGCGAACAACTCGTGCCGTTGCCCTGATACACCTGTCCACCCGTGCAGTTGACTTGCAACACAAGTTGGCATGTTCCCGCAGTAGCGCAGCACGCGCCGGTGCTCACCGGCGGCGTAAATGTGATGCTCAGCTTGGGTCGCTGGCTTGCGGTCGAAGCGTTGCGGCTGGCAAATCGACGCGCTGATGATGCGGTAGACTCCGTCGCGGCGCTACCCTTCAAGATCCACCCGAAGTTTGTCGCCGGTGAGTTCAGCCAACCTTGAACGTCCGTGATCATCGCTGCCGATGTCCACGTCTTGTTCCCGATCACGTTGGTCACGGCCGTTGATGCACTCACGGTTCCCGAAAAACTACCACCATCAGTGCCCCACGTCTGCGAACTGAATGTCCGGTGATGCCACGTCACATCGCCCACTCCCGCGGCCGTTCCATGTCCGCCCCCTGAAGAAGGGATCGATGATCCTTCCGACCAGTCCTGGGTCAACTTGCGAACCTCAATCGTCGCGCTCGGCCCGGTGTTCCCCGGTCCGCTTTCGTTGGTCGCGGTGTCATCATCATCAACACGCAACGTGAGCGTGACGGCCGTGATCGTTGATCCCGCCGGAATCGCCGAAAGATCAAACTTGATGAGGGCCCGACGCGACTGGGCCCCGCCATTCGCCCCCGCATGGATATAGACCCCTAACCCATTGGAGTTGTTGATCAACTCCTCAAAGATGCTCGCATCTGTGATCGCACTCGCAACTATCACATCGCCAAGGCATGGCGAGTTTCCGACAAGCACCGCACCAACCACACCTATCCGGGTGGCCCAGCCGACCAGTGAACGCCACAGCGAGTGAGTTCGATAATCCATCGTGAGCCTCCGAGGGACGTAGAAGAACCAGAAATTGAAACCCAAACCTCGATCTCGGAGGATGGCAACCATCCAGCATACCACAAATCCGGTCGCGTTGGCCGTTTGAAAGGCGAACGCTTCCCACATCAATGCGGGCAGGTCACCTGCGTTGGCCAAAGAACTTGAGCCTTGACTGCCCAAAGCCATTCGTACCACAGGTCGATCGGCCGCGCACTTTCTGCGCAAGCGAACCGACTGCCAGATCCTGCCGCAGTTTAAACAGATACTTACCCAATCCCCCCAGCCTCCGATTTCCCTGACGGCACAACCGATTCAAGCCGATGCAAAGGCATACCATTTCGGCCCGGGTTGGCACAGGCACCGGGGCACAGTGCGGCTTTGTTTGGAAGCGGTTCGAGAACCCGCCCATTAGTTATTTTGTCCGTCCAACTTCGCCCGTGTCAGGGGATGCCAATGAGTGGCGTGTCGAGAGCGCTTGCTCCTTCAATAAATGGCTGGAATGCTGAGTACCTGGAATCAGAGTACCGGCGATACAAGGCTGATCCGGCTGGGAGTGCGATCGCCCCGGACCTGGTTTCATTTTTTCAGGGTTTCGACCTTGGGCTTGAACACACTTCAAGCTCCGCAACTCCCGAGAGTGCGGCCGATGGGCCATCGCTTGCCTTTCATGCTTCTGTTGGACGGCTTGTCGAGGCGTATCGCTCACGCGGCCATCTCATCGCGAAGATCGATCCGTTTGATCGCGAACGTCCAAGGCCGGCCGATCTATCCCTCAAGTTCTTCGGACTGAGTGAGGCCGATCTCGGGCGTGCTTCGCACCATGAGGCCGTGCCCGGTGCGAAGACGCTCAACGACATCATCCGACACCTTGAGCGCGCGTACTGCGGCGACATCGGGATCGAGTTCAACCACATTCCCGATGAGGCCGAGCGTAGTTGGTTCAAGCGGCGCTTCGAGGGCGATGCCCGCCCGGCGCCCCTAACGCGAGATGAGCACCTCACCATCCTCGAACACCTCACGGCGGTCGAGCGTTTCGAGCTCTTTCTCGGCAAGCGGTTTCAAGGCAAGAAGCGGTTCAGCATCGAAGGTGGCGAGGGAATCATCCCGCTTCTCAAGGCATTCAGCCAGCGTGCTGGTGAGCTCGGCACGCAGGAAATCATCGCGGGGACGGCCCACCGCGGCCGCCTCGCCGTGCTTCGCAACTGGGTGGGTAAAGACCTCCCCAAGCTCTTCACCGAGTTCAAGGATTCGTGGGTTGAAGGAACCAATCAAGGTGGCGGTGATGTCAAGTATCACCGCGGATATTCCGGCGATCAGGTCTTGACGGGGAGCGCGGGCAACAAGGTGGTTCACCTCTCGCTGCTCAACAACCCCAGCCATCTCGAAAGTCAGGATGCAATCGTGCTGGGCTGCTGCCGCGCCAAGCAGGATCTCGCCGGTGATACTCATCGCAGGCGCGTGATCTCTCTCGCGATCCACGGCGATGCAGCCGTGATCGGCCAGGGCGTTGTGGCCGAGTGCCTCAACATGAGCAAGCTCGAGGGCTACGACGTCGGTGGATCGCTGCACGTCGTTATCAACAACCTCGTCGGCTTCACGACCGATCCTGAAGATGCGCGTTCCACAACCTACTGCACCGATATCGCCAAGATGGTCAACGCCCCCGTGTTGCACGTCAATGGTGACAGGCCCGAAGCCGTTGTTCATGCGGCGCGGATGGCCGCCGATTACCGCCACGAGTTTCGCAAGGATGTCTTCATCGATATGGTCTGTTTCCGCCGCTATGGGCACAACGAGGCCGATGAGCCGGCATACACACAGCCACAGCTTTACGCACAGGTGAAGGCGCACCCCGGCACCCCCGAGACCTACCGGCGCAGACTGCTGGCCGAAGGTATCGTGACTCAGGCCGAGGCCGATGCGATGATCGCCAAAGAACTCGCCGAGCTGGATGCCGCGTACGAAGCGACGGTGAAGAACCCGGTTGATCCGGTTCCCCCCCCGGGCGGCGGATTGTGGAAAGGACTCGGCGGCGTATACACGTTCGACTCCCCAAAGACCGCGGTCGATGCCAAGACCATCGCCGAAGTCTGCAAGGCCATGGGCACAGTGCCCGAGACTTTCAACCCGCACCCAAAGCTCAAGGGCATGTTGCAGGCCAGAGCCGCTCTCCCGACCACCAGCAAGCTCAGTCACGCCGATGCCGAGCAGATCGCCATCGGCACGCTGCTTCTCGATGGTGTATACGTCCGCCTCAGCGGGCAGGACTCGCGTCGCGGCACATTCACACAGCGACACTCGGTCCTGCGTGACCAGACGACCGATGCACGCATAACACCGCTCAACCATATTCGAGAGGGCAAGCAGGCCCAGTACGATGTCTGGGATAGCCCCCTGAGCGAATACAGCGTGATGGGATTTGACTACGGCTACAGCCGTGCAAACCCGCGGGCGCTCGTGATGTGGGAGGCCCAGTTCGGCGACTTCTGCAACACCGCGCAAGTCGTCATCGACCAATACATGGCTGCTAGCGAGGTGAAATGGAACCGTTGGGCAGGCCTCACGCTGCTTCTGCCGCACGGGTACGAAGGCCAGGGGCCGGAGCATTCGTCCGCCCGACTCGAGCGGTTCCTCCAACTCTGCGCCGACAACAACATGGAGGTCGTCTACCCCAGCACGGGCGCGCAGACCTTCCACATGCTGCGCCGACAGGCCATCCGTGATTTCCGCAAGCCGCTGATCGTGATGACACCCAAGAAGTATCTCCGCATCGAAACCTCGACCATGGACGAGCTTTCGAGCGGCGGGTTCCGCCACATCTACGATGATCCGACACACACCGGTACATCGGCCAAAGGTGTCACCAGCGTGCTCTACTGCTCGGGCAAGTTCTACCACGAGCTGCACGAACGCCGCGAGCTGATCGAGAGGAAGGACCTGGCGATCATCCGCATTGAACAACTTTACCCACTGCACACGCAGATGCTCCGCGAGATCGATGCCCGCTACCCCAAAGCCGCCGCGCGGGCCTGGGTGCAGGAAGAGCCACGCAATCAGGGGGCGTTCATGTTCATCGCCGACCGCTTCCGCGAAGAGCTGGTCATCGACCTCCGCTACCTCGGCCGCGCGCCAAGCGCCTCGCCCGCAACCGGCTCAGAGCGCGTTCACGGTGTCCAGCAGCAGGCCATCCTCGCCGAGGCTGTCGGCCCCGCGCCCGAGAGCCGTGAAGTTCCGCAAGAGCACGGCTCAAACGGGCCCGCATCGGCATCATCACCCAGTTCGGTTCCCAGCAAAGTCAAGCACTGATCGGTTGCTACGGTTCAGCTCTCCCCAGCAGATGGAGCATTCAGCATGGCGGTTGATATCGTGATCCCCCAGGCCGGCGAGAGCGTGACCACAGGCGTGCTTTCCAAGTGGCTCAAGAGTGATGGCGACTTCGTCAAGCGCGATGAGGATGTGCTCGAACTCGAGACCGACAAGGTCACCATGACGATCCCCGCGCCTTCGAGTGGGGTTATCAGATGCAGCGTTGCAGTTGGCGAAACAGTCAATATCGGGCAAGTGGTGGGGAGCATCGACGACACGGTCGCTGCCCCCGTTTCAGCAAGCGGCGGCAAGCCAACAGCCGTGCCCCCTAAAGCATCGGCCCAGACCACCGAGCCTAAGCCCGCCTCGAACGGCAAGTCGATCTCGACTCACACTGGCACTGAAGATGTGCGCTCAACACCGCTCGCCAAAAAACTCTCCGAGGAGCATGAGGTTGATCTCGGATCAATCCTTGGTACCGGCGCGGGCGGGCGCATCCGCGAGCAGGATGTGCAGGCCATAATCGACTCTCGAAGTAGAGACGCGCGAGGTGCTGACTCGCGAGGTGGTGACTCGCGAAGTGGTGACTCGCGAAGTGGCGCAGTCGCGGTCAAGACCGCTCAGCCCGTGAACTCGAAAGTCGCGTTCACGCCCGTCACTTCGCCGGGCGGCATCCGCCGCGAGAAAATGTCACCCTTCCGCCAGCGTGTCGCTTCACGACTCGTCGAAGCCCAGCACACTGCGGCGATGCTCACCACCTTCAACGAGTGTGACATGAGCGAGGTGATGGCGCTCCGCGCCCAGTACAAAGAGGGTTTCGAGAAGAAGCACGGCGTGGGCCTGGGCTTCATGTCGTTCTTCGTCAAGGCATGTGTTCATGCCCTCAAGTCATTCCCGACCGTCAATGCTTCCATCGTGCAATCGGCCGCGGGTGAGTTGGAAGTCGAGCATCACGATTCAGCCGACATCGCGCTCGCTGTGGGTACACCGAAGGGTCTGGTCGTCCCGGTCCTCCGGCGTTGCGAGCAACTCTCGTTCGCGCAGATCGAGCAGGGTGTCAAAGACCTCGCATCAAAAGCACGCGATGGCAAGCTGACCCTCGCCGACCTTCAAGGTGGCACCTTCACCATCACCAACGGCGGCATCTACGGTTCACTCATGTCCACCCCGATCCTCAATGCCCCGCAGACCGGCATTCTCGGAATGCACGCGATCAAGAACCGCGCCGTCGAGTTCCCCGCAGGTTCAGGCCAGGTTGGCATCCGCCCCATGATGTACCTCGCACTCTCCTACGACCACCGCCTGATCGACGGCTCCGAAGCCGTGCAGTTCCTGGTGGCCGTCAAGAACGCCATCGAAGACCCATCGCGGCTGCTCTTGGGAATGTGAACGAGCACGGACGGTCCGCCCGACTTCACTTCAAAGCCGGGCGTGCATCTGTTTGTCCCACCCCCGCCACCCGCCTATCGTACTTCACACTTCCGGGGTGTAGCGCAGCTTGGTAGCGCGTCTCGTTCGGGACGAGAAGGTCGAAGGTTCAAATCCTTTCACCCCGACTTAAACGCAAACGCCCGTGAACTCATCGTTCGCGGGCGTTTGTGTTTTTGGAGCGGGGATTCGCCCCTTTGGTGACTCAACGCGGAGCCCTGACACTGCCGTCCATGGAAAATGAGCCGGACACTCAAACCGTCACGATCTTTCTGAAGGATCAGAAATCTGCTTCGGAGCGCATCCGGCAACTTCTCCCACTGGTACATGACCAGCTCCGGACTGCCGCCCAGCGGCACATGACGGGCGAGCGGGTGGGGCACACGTTGGCCGCGGCCGGGCTGGTGCATGAATCGCACTTGAAACTCATCGGACCGCGGGAGATTCCGTGGCAGAGTCGCGGTCATTTCTAGAGTGCAGCGGCTGAGGCGATGCGTCAAATTCTGCCGGATTCCAAGAAAGGTTCAACGGATGTCCCGTCACGCTGATTTTCGTTTCCTTGCCTGTGCCGTGAACTGCTCCGCCTCGCGCAGTGGTAGAGGCGAATGGGAGAGTGGAGTCGAAGTAGGGCGTACGACTGACCGCTGCGCAAGAAGTTCTAATGGGGAGGGTGTATGGGAGGGTGCTGCTGGGAATCGATTGTCCTGCTGACCTCAGCCAAGGTACCATCACACTTCTTGCGGATCGGGTGCCCGGCAGGGAGGGAACCGGCGGCTGCCGCAGCAGCCGAGCCAGCAAGGTCCAGAGCCTCGTCATACTTATCCAGACCGCCCAGGCAAAGAGCAAGATTCGCCATTGTGCTGAGGACGCTTGGGTGCTCTGGCGGAAGCAGGCGCTGACGGATCGCAAGGGACTCCCGCAGCATCGGCCCGGCTTCCTCTTGACGGCCCAAGGCCAGGAGAATGGTCGCGAGGTTGTTGAGATTCCATGCGATGTTGGGATGGCCATTGGGCCAGAGGCGCCGGTCCGTGGCCAGAGCGCGACGTGCGATCGGTTCGGCATCGAGCGCACGCCCCATGGACAGCAAGGCCAAAGAATGGCTGCCGAGGGCCGACGTCACCAACGGATGTTCCGCGCCAAAGAGGCGTTCGCTCATCTCCTTCGCCTGCTCAAGCAGCGGCACGGCCTCCGCGGCACGACCCAGCGACGTGAGTGTCACTGCGTGATTGATCAGAGCCTCCGCAACAGCACGGTGGTCCCCTGGGTAAAGACGCCGGCGCATCGCCAAGGCGCGCGAAACCAGCGGTTCCGCCTCGGCTGGTCGCCCGACGGAGTTCAGGGCCTACGCCAAAGCGCTCAGATTTTCCGCAACGTTCTCGCTATCGCCTGAGTTCAATCGCTCAAACATACCAAGCGACTCGCGGAGAGTTGCCTCCGCCTCAACGTACCGCCCGCGGGCACGTCTATTTTGGCCCAGGTTCCTGAGGCTGAGTGCGAGGTCGGGGTGATCGCCCGTGTGGAGAGACCGCTCGATGAGCACCGCCCGCTCAGCTGGCGCCTCTGCCTCGGCGGCACCGCCGTTCTCGTACAGAATGTCGGAAATCGTGCGAAGCAACATGGCTTCGGTCGACGGCTGCGTGCTCAGGCCGCCCCGGCCCAGCGCCAACGTCATGGCATCTACAACCGTGGTATCGCGTCCCTGTGCCTCGCGAGAATCCTGCGCCTTCAAGCTATTGACTATGAGCGCAATTGGTTTACGCTCATCCCGATTCGCAGAAAACAAGCAACCACTCATCGGAGCACTCCATGGCACGATTCAACAGTCTTGCGGACTGGCTCGCGGCCAAGGTTGCCGGGGTTTTTGTGGTAGGCTCCCTCGCGGCCTGCGCCTCGGTGCATGATGGACAGGTTTCGCCCGCGCAGGCCTCGGTTTCACCAACCACCCGCACATCAGGAGACACCCCGATGAAGCTCGGCAACTTTTCGGTCAGCCTTACCGTCAAGGACATCGCCGCCTCCCGCGCGTTCTATGAAAAGCTCGGATTCACAGTGGTCTCTGGCGATCAGTCCAAGAACTGGGTTGTCATGCAGAATGAAAACACCAAGATCGGCCTCTTTCAGGGCATGTTCCCCCGCAACACGCTCACGTTCAACCCCGGCTGGGACAGCAGCAAAGCCACACTCACGGAGTTCGAAGATGTGCGCAACCTTCAGAAAGCCTTGAAGAGCCGCGGCCTCACCCCGGACCCCGCTGCCGATGAATCCACCACCGGCCCTGCGTACTTCATGCTCACCGATCCCGATGGCAACCCGATCCTCTTCGACCAGCATGTCCCCACCCCCCCTGCCACCCCCCCTGCCGCCCCCCGGCACACTCCATGACTTCGCCGTCCGGCTGTTTCAGAACGGCGGGCTTGAACTTAGGTGCCCGCCTTGATTTTCGCGCAGCAAGTCCCGCGGCTGAAGCAGGTTGTCATGGAGGGGGCATTGTTCCGGCGTCGTTTGCCGGGGGCGGTTGATCTTTTCCGATGGCGTTGAGGAGGGTTCGTCGGAGCGGGGCCGTGACGCTCGAGAGGGGGACGAGTTGAAGCTCCGGCGTTTTGAGTGTGCCGCCGATGCGCACCAAGGCGGAATCAGACTGGAACGTCGCAAGGGCCCGATCGAACTCAGAGAAGAAGGGAAGGCGGACATCTTTGAGCGGTCGAGCGGCTCCGGCGGCTGTGCCGCGGATTGGGCTTTGCATCCCGATGGTGATGTCATCGATGACCGCGTTGGCGCGGACTTCGGTCCCACGGTTGAAGTAGATGAGGCGGCGGAGCACGAGCGAATCGCCTTCAAGGTTCATTTGGGCTTCGCCGTACCCGGAGGGAGCGGGTTCCACGGATCCGAGTTTGAGGGCGTTGTAGACCGTGGAAAAGGCGCGGATGTTGGCAAGATCCGAGTCGGTGATGCGGACTGTGGAACTGCCGTAAAGGCGATGCGGCAACTCAACGTAGCCGCCTGTGGCGAGCTTTCCGGAGATTCGTCCCGGGACCGATGCCGAGTCGGGCCGGAAGGTGCGAGCGAGCTGGTTGAGATCGAGTTTTTCAAATGAGGCAGCGAGACGGACGAGTTGTTCGCCGGCGACATGCGAGAGTTTGGCCCAAACCTCGATGGAGCCGTCGGCGATGGTGGTCGTGAGTTTTTCGAGGGTGATGTCGTCGCCACCCAGGTAGAGCAGGCCGTTGATCGAGCCGATCGAGAGGGCTCCGAAGGTTGCTCCGGGCATCGCGAGCGCAACATCGACCTTGACCGGCCCGGGGGCACGCTTGTCTTTGGATGGTGTGATCGTGGCGGCGCCGTTGATCACGCCCGCGAAGCGGCCGGGGAGGGTCACCACATCGTTGAAGGAGTCGAGATTGATGCCCGAGAGCTCGAGGGTTCCCTGGGTGTTTCGCCAGTCGGTGAAGGGGAAGGTGCCGCTGCCGCGGGCGGTACCGCCCAGGAGTGAGGCGTCCATGTCACGGAGTGTGACGGCGTTGCTATCGAACTCGCCCCGGAGGTTGATATCGCCAAGGGGACGGCCAGCGTGCGCGATGACTGCGAAAAGATCGGCCGTCGCGGCGTCAAATGACCATCCTTCTTTGAGAGAGACTTGACTGGTTCCGGTGAGGCTCGCCGAGATTTTGGCGGGTTCGTACTCGAAGGTCAAATCGTGAAAGCGGAAACGTGCGTCGGCGGATTGCGTGGCGAGGTCAAGATTGGCATTGCCGGAAGCAGAGGCAGCTCCGGATCGGATGGCGACTTGCGAGATGTTGAGGGAGGCTTGGGTTCCCTCAATGTGGCCGGATCCTTCTTCGATATCAACGTAGTCGGTGTCGAGGGAGCGGATGGTGAAGTGGCCGGACAGCTCGAACTTGGATCCATCTGTGGCGGGCCAGCGGGCATCGAGGGAGGTGGAGAGGATGCCGAGTGAGGTGATGGAGGGAGAGACGTTGGGGACGAGCGCATCGAGCGAAATGGTTTCGGCTTCGGCGTGCACATGAGAAACGCCGGCGGGGTCGATCGTCGCCACCACGCCCAAGGAACCATTAGCGATGGTGGTTGGAGAGAGCGTAATCTGCATGACGCCGTCGGTGATGCTCGCGGCGAAGATGAGAACGGTGGTGATCGGTTGGGCGAAGCCAAACCAGAGTTGGTCAACGGCGAGCGAGCCGGAGGAACGAAGCGAGATAGGGGAGAGCGAGCCGCGGAGGCTGGTGGTGAGAACAGCAGCGCCCTCGCCGCAGCTAAGCGGTGTGGTGAGGGATTGGACGGAGAGAGATGCGAACGTGTCGAGGGCGAGCGCCAGGGAGGGAAGGGTGATGGAGGCGCGGGCGACGAGCGGCTCGGCGTTGTCGGGCAGGTAGTCACCTGAGGCATTGAGGGTGAAGGAGGGAGTCTCGACGCGGAAGGCGTCGACATGGATGCGATTGAACGCACCGGAAGCTGTGACCCGGAGAGAGCCGGGGAGCTGGACGGCCCATGGGTGATCGATTCTGGACGCGTGAAGATCGACGATCCATTCCATCAGACCCGGGTTGAAGGTCCCGGTTACTTCGACATCAGCGTGGGGTACGGAGAGCGACTCGAGATGAAGAACGGGATCTTCAAAGGAGAGCGTGAGGGCGGCTCCATCGAGTTGCAACGATTGATCCTGAGCGCTGAGACTGAGGGCCGCAAACTCGATTGTTGCGCGGATATGCGAAAGGTCCGGTCCGGCGAGATTCGACGTGGCGTGCGTTGACCAAGACAAGGTATCAATCGAACCGGTGGAGGCGATGGTGAGGGATGCGCTTACGCCCCGGAGTGCTTTGAGGTCGAGATGCAGGTCGAGTTTGCCTTGGTGTTTGAGCGTTGTGGTGGTGGAAGCTGATGATGAAAGGGTGAGCCAATGCACGGAGGCAGAGCCGTCTGTTGAAGCGAGGTTCCACAGTCCTTCGGCCTCGGCGCGGAGGTCGTCGGTCGCGAGAAGGATCCGCTCGGCCCGAATGGTGTCGCGCGTGATCTCGAAGCGACCGCTCGCGATGGTCGCTTCACGTCCCGAATCGCGGTCGGTGATGGTGACCTGCTCGGGTGTGAGCGCGGTGATGGATGAACCGCCGGTGAAGCGGGTGGAGACATCGATGGGGCCGGTCAGTTGGAATCGGTCGGCTTCCAGCGAATGGATGGAGAGGCGCCCGCTGAGACCGTCGGTAAACTCGCCATGCCACTGCGCCCGGAGGGCGAGATTCGGAGGAAGATCCGGCAGCAGGGGACCCATTACAACGGCGGGCGATCGGAGATCCACCTCGAGGGTGTGGGTGAAGGGCTCGGTGAGCACGATGCTGCCTTGGAAGGTGTTGGGTTGACCGACTGCGCCCTCGAAGATGTAGCGATTGGAATCGGGCTTTCCATCAAAGGAAAGAAGGCCGAGTGACGTCGTCGCTCCGGCGCGCTCGTAGAGGATCTGGGTGCGGGTGATGGAAATGGCGGGGATCGGGATAGGCCCGGTCGAAGGATCACGGGGATCCGAAGCCTGATGGCCGTTGATGATCGCGATGGCGCGCTCGAGCGTGGACCGATACCGAATGTCTTCGCGCCAGGTGACAGCGGCATCGGCAACGGTGATGGAACTGACCTTTACGCGAGCCCCGGTGAGCAGACGAAGGAGCGCCGTGTGCGAGGCACTGACGGTGTCGGCGGTGAAAAACGGCGTGGCGTCTTCCGGGAGGGACACCTTGATACCTTGGAGGCGAGACTGGCCGTTCCAATGGATCGAAAGATCGGCGATGGACCAGCGAAGACCCGTTGCCCCGTCGAGTTCTTGCACGATGAAGTTGCGCGGGACATCGCTCATCAGGACGGCCTGCATCGCGATGAGCGCGACCGCGGCGACGACGATCGGTATGAGCGTGATTCTGATCAGCCATCGACGCATGAGAAGGTTTGCTCCGAAGGCTCATTCTGCCTTGGGTGAGGTGGGCGCGATGTCGCCGGAGGTACGCCGGCCCAATCCGAAATACCACCAGTCGTCACGGTGAGTCCAGCCGACGAAGGGGCCAGAAGAGGCGACGACTTCGCCCGTTTCGCGCCAATAGGCGACGTAGGCGATGCTGGCGATGCCGCGCTGATCGGTATTTTTGAAGAGGGCGAGTTCCGGAGTGGCGAGAGGTATGCGTGCTCCGCTGCCTTGGCCGCTGGAATCGGCCTCGAGGAGAATGGAGGGAACGCCGACTAGGGTGTCGGAGCGATCGATGCCGACGCCGCCGCTGCGGACTTCAAGAACGACCTGGGCTTGGTCGCGCTCCGGCAGGAGTTCGACGCCGCCAAGGAGAAGTTTGGCGCGGAGTTCACCGACGACGAAGTTCTGCTGAGATGCGCCGAAGTATGTGGTGTCGACAAATACCGTGCGGCCGCGGAGGCTTTCGACGGAGATCTGATCGACCGCACGCGATGCCGCAGTGGACATAAGGAACTGTTCGGTGGCGGTTTGCGGTGGATCTGTCGTGCGAATGGAGGATTGACACCCCGGCTGGAGGGCAAAGCCGACCATCAGGACGGAGAGGACCGTGAGCCAATGTGAAGGGGTGTGCATGGGTACGCAGTGCGTGGGGCTCATGAGAGATGAGGGACGGTCAGCGGTTCACCGAATCGCTGGCGAAGTGCACAAGTTGCGGACTTTTTGGGGGCTCGCCTCACGCTGGACCCTTCGTTGAATCGCACGCACTGCTCACCCGCTGGCGTTAAAACGTCGCCAACGGTCTCACTATCACCCTAGCGAAGCGGGAGGGGTGGAGGGGATGTGAGTCGGGGACTGATCGCTCTTGCCCTTCTTTGATGAGAGGATTGTCGCGATCGTTACCTCTTCTTCGTACATCACGCCGTCCTCCGTTTCGGCACGCGGAAGCACCACAAGCGATGGAGCCCGGGTTTCCGATTACAACCGACCGGCCCTCAGCGTCGCGCCCACACGGCTCGCGCTCCATAACGGCGGGGAGTCGTTGCCGCGATGCGGAACTTTTATGGCACGGTGCGGCTCATGCACAGGTGGGGGGCGAACCGGGTGTGGGGTCGGAAATGATCGACACCATCAAGACCTACGCGGCCACCCCACAATAAGAGCGATACTCGCAAGGATGTGCCGTGCAGGAACTCGTCCGCCTGCTCGGGGGGGCCACTCCCTCGCCGGGGACGCTCTGGGACTTCTTGCTGGCGACGATCGTTCGCTTGTACGCACCAGACCAAACCGCGCTCGGGATGAAGGAGAAGGATTAAACCCCGACCGCGGATGCTGGCGGCGGTGATGTGGTACGTGCGGATCGTCGGTACTCATGCGCTGCCGCGTTCAACCCTGCCTCTGGCGGTCCTGAATCCGCCCGAAGGTGTCGTCGAGGTGCCTTTCCATCTTTTTGGCGGCACCGTCCACGGCCTGATCGAACGTCGCTGCCACATGGGTCACGGTCATGGGCTGCATGCTCGCGGGGCGGGCTTCGAGAACGCACTTCTTGTCATTGCTGCCGGTCTTGTCGCCATTCTCATCGCTTAGATGGACCTCGATCCGGGTGATTCGTTCCCCGAAACGATCAAGAGAGGCCGCGACCATTTCTTCAACGCGAAGCGTCAGGTCGGCGCAGCCGTGCGTGTTGCTGCTTGTATTGACTTGAACGAGCATGTGGAGTTCTCCTGAGAATGAACTATGGTCGGTGGCACGGCTCGCCATGCCTCAACGGTGGCGGTCGGGACCGTCGCGGCTCTTGCCGCTGCTGCGACAAAGCCGTTTCGGTGGGATACAGGGCACGAGTCAGTTCTTCGAGTCGCGGCGGGCCTGCGCGCGCTTGCCGCTCGCGGAAACATGGCCGAGCAGACGGCTCTCAATACCGGCCCGCTTTATCTTGGAGGTTTTGACTCTCGACTCCGCCTTCCGTCGCTGTGGACCGTTCTGGCCGATGAGCACCGAGGCGCGTGGCCCATTCTTCGCGCCGCGGGTAGGCGGTGCCGAATCATCCGAGGCGTTGGATGTCTTCTTGGCTCGCTTATCCGCGGCGCTCCGGACCGACTTGGCTGCCGGACTCTTCTTTGTCGAACTGGCGGTCACTGTGGCCTTCGCGGTGCGGCCACCCTCATTCTCCCAGCGAGCCACCGCGCGGGCCTTCGCATTCTGCATCTTCGGCGGAGGTGTCGCGCTCTCGGTGGATCGGGAATCCTGAATCGCGCGGCCGAGCCGTCCCGCGCCACCACGCAATTCTCCGGAACGGCGCGTGGTGCCAACTTTCGGCCCCCCCGCGGGGATTGCCGTCAATCCCGGTAAGACCGTACGAAGGAGTTTTCGGTTCTTCCGTGCTTTCATGGAAAGTATCCCTTCAAGAGCACGCGGCCGTCCCCGGACGGATGCGCTTGAACGATCCTAGCGAGATCCGGCGAGCCGGATATCCCGACCGATATTATTAAAGATTTTTCATATACGACGGTGTCTGCTCGATGCCGATCGCTTCCATCGCAGCCTCGGCCGCCTTGAGCGACTCGAGCAGACGCTTCACTCGCGCTTCGACCGGCTCGCGGTCCGGCGGCGCGGGGATGGTCCGTCGGACGACTTCCTCCAGCGCCTGTGCCTGATGGAGAAGGATGTGGCGGCGATTCGGACGCTTCGTCATTTCCTCCAAAGTGCGCAGCGATTCGACCATCCGTAAAAGCACGGCCACATTACCCCCTGCGTTCTGGCGGATCTGGTCGAAGGCCAGCTCGACCATGCTTGCGAACGTGGCCCCGCGAGTGATGACCCGCAACTCTCCCTCGTCGAACCGGCACGGCGATTCGATGTCGCGTTCGCAGAGTCGGACCAGGATGGCGGTCAAGTAGTCCAGCGACATAACCGCCGTCGTGGTGTCGTTGCTCCCGGGCGAGAGCGCCTTGAGCGCGACATCGACAATCTGGCGGATGCCGTAGGCCGCATCTTGATCCGTGGTCCGCTGGGCGTTGATGGCGTAGGCCTCCCTCAGCCGTTCGATGATCTCTTGGGAGGGCGGGCTGGAATCGTCCGATGTGAGGATGGAGGCCAGCGGCCTCCCCTCGACAACGAAGTCGCCGACGCGGGTCTCCATGCGGACGACGGTCTTCTGGTCCCGAGCGATGCCGAGCAGCAAATCGGCCTCGACGCGCTGGATATATCCTGTGCGGCCAGCCGGTGCCGCGTGCCAGCGCCATCGCGGATCGGTGTGCGAAGGACCTTGGTCGGTGTAGTAGTCGTCCTCATTCCCCACACCCTGGGGGAACAGGTGATCGATGCGCTCGACTGTTTCGGAGGCGATTCGCGCCAGGATGTGCGACGCTTGGATGGTCGTCGCGATGTGGTGGATGAAGTAGATGAAGTAGCCGATCCCGATGAAGGCGAGCACGACCCCGCCCAGCACCGCCAGCGACGGAACGAACTCGATATCGGGCCCCTCGCGGATCGTGCGTAGCACCACGAGGCAATAGGCGAAGACGCCAACAAGGACGCCGAGCACCGTCTGGTTGGTGCGGTCGTTCATGAAGTTGCGGAGCACGCGTGAGGTGTACTGGCTGGAGGCCAGCGAGAGCGCGACGAGCGTGATCGAGAAGACCACCCCGGCGATGGTGATCATCGAGCTCGCCACGGCCACGAGCATCCCCCTTGCCCCCGCTGCGCCTGCGCCAAAGAGTCGCGGCCATGTGTCGAACACGCGATTGTCGATGCGTGCATCAGCCTCGATCAGCCCGATCGCCAGTGCCACGGCGAGGAGCACCAGCACGCCGGGCACAAACCAGAGACTCGCTCGAAGAGCCTGCCAGATGCTCAGCAGTTTGGCCATGTAGCTCGCGCCCTTCGAGAGTTTCTCGCCAATCACGAACAGTCCAGAGTGTCCGAACAGTCGCTCTCGCCCTCTGCGAGCCACGTGGGTTTCGGTCGTGCTGCGAGAAGAGACAGTAGGAGCGCGTCAGTTGTCGGACCTGATGCACGCGTTGTCCGCAAAGTCCATGAGTTAGCATTCACCGGCAGGGCACAGCGTGATAGGGGTAATGGCGAAATCTCATGGGCTCGCCCTACGATATTTGAGCCCGGTCCTCCGTGCCTTCATCTATCAAGGAAGGATCTCTGTATGAATCGGATCGGAAAGCGCCGACGTATCGCATCAGGTTTGCCGGGATCACCAATGCGTGCCGAACCCGGTCCCGCAGCGGGCCCGGAGCGGCCGGGCGGAGTGTCGCAAAGTGGGTCCGGTCGCCTCACCAGTGCATTACGTTCATTGCGCCCGAGCAAAGCCTCGGCCGGACCCAAATCGGTCTCGAAGTCCATGGCTCAGCCCAAGTCAAAGTCGGCTGTGAGCAAGTCACCCCGGCGGAAAGAAGGTCTTTGAGCTTCAGCGTCGAGACCTTGCGCTGCGAAATGGGTATCTCGTGCAACTGATTCGCGAGTTGTATCCCGCATTGTCGGGAGCGGGCGTGTGGGGTGGTCAACCAAGAACCACTCGCGCATTATGTTCATTCGCGTCGACTTCCCGCTGGAGATTGAATCATGACAAGACCCCTGCACCCACGCCTCAGCGTTGTGTTGACCCTGTGTCTCGCGTGGGGGTTCTTGGGGCTTGCCGCGTTTGCCAAAGGGAAGGATGCGCCAGTCCTCGGCGACGTTCCGCCGCCCCGCCCCGCACCTGCCACGGCGGCGGATATCACCTCCGGCGTGAAGACACTCGCCATTGAACGCGTTGCGCTCTATGCGGCGATCGGCGGCCGACTGAAAGCGTGCTCGACGCAACTGACTGGTTCCGCGACTCGAATCTGCGCGAAGAGAGTGGGGTTGACTTTGTTTTGGCGTTCGGTCGAAGTCACGGAGTAGTTCTTATGGATCGGGTCTTTCTCGGATATTCCCTGGGCGAGTGGCTCGCTTCGGCGAGCGCGTTCGTACTCGTGGCGTTCGGTGTGCCGATCATTCGGGCCGTTCTGCGTCGTCGCTGCCCAATAGGTGTGCCGGGCGACCGATCCTGGCGAACGCTCGTCGGTCGGCTGAACGCGAGTTGGATGCGGCTCACCACGTTGGTCATCGCCGCAGTGTGCGCGTCGATCCCCTTCGCGGGCGTCCCTCGCGTCCATGATATAGCCCGGATTGCGCTCATTGTTGCCGTGGCGGTGCAGTTCCTGCGGCTCACGCCGGTGCTGGTCGATTGGCTTCTGCTCGTCCTCTCAAGCAAGAGCAAGTCCCCGGAGGATGAACGGGCCACTTCGGCCAACCTTGCTGGGCTGCGTTGGCTCATTGTCTTTGTTGTCTATTCGCTCATCCTGCTTCTCGCACTCCAGAACGCCGGCATCGAAGTGACTTCGCTCATCGCGGGCCTGGGCATTGGCGGCATCGCCGTCGCGTTGGCACTGCAGAATGTCCTGAGCGACCTGTTCGGGTCGCTCACCATCATACTGGACAAGCCGTTTGTGGTTGGAGACTTCATCGTCGTCGGCTCCGAGATGGGAACCGTTGAGAATATCGGGCTGAAGACGACGCGCGTGCGAAGCCTCTCGGGCGAACAGTTGGTCTTCGGCAATACCGATCTGCTGGCCAGCCGCATACGCAACTTCAAGCGAATGTCCGAGCGACGCGTCGTGCTCAGCTTTGGAGTGGTGTACGACACCAGCGCCGATCAGCTCGAATCCATCAACGCAATCGTTCGCGGGGCCATTACCGACCAAAGCGACGTTCGATTTGATCGGTGCCACTTCTATCGGTTCGGCGCATCTTCGCTCGACTTCGAAGCTGTCTACTACATCAACTCGCCCGATTACAACGCCCACATGGACGCCCAGCAGGCTGTGCTGTTTGCGATCACGCGTGCGTTCGCAAGCGGCAGCATCAAGTTCGCCTTTCCCACCCAGACACTGTACATCGTCAGCGGCGAAAGCACACCTTCGTCCGCTCAACGTACGACCCCAGCGCACACTTCAGAAATGGCGTCAACATGATCTCCCCCCAGCATTCGCCGTGGCGCGTGTCTATCGGTGGCCGAGCACAACACGCACCCAGTGCTCAAGCGCGGGGACCCCAACTTGGAGATCCCATCATGCCCGAACCCGCGCGCCGCGGCCGTAGACTTGTATTGGCCGTGTGTCTCGGCTGGGCGCTGTGGGGGTTTGCCGCGGTCGCGAAAGGGCAGGACGCGGCACATCTCGGCGACGTTCCTCCGTCCCACCCCGCCCCGGCCACGGCGGCGGACATTACCTCCGGCGCGAAGATACTGGCCATCGAACCGGTCGCACATGATGCGGCGATCCGTGACCGGCTGAAGAGCGTGCTCGATGCAACTGGTTGGTTTTACGAGTCGCACGTGCGAGTGGAGAGCGGGGTTGTTTTTCTAGAGGGTCAGGCGAAGACCGCAGAGCTGAAGAAGTGGGCGGGAGATCTGGCGCGGAACACCGAAGGTGTGGCCGCGGTGGCAAACCAGATGGAAGTTGTCCGCGCATCGAGCTGGGATTTCAGCGCGGCGTTCAGCGGGCTTTCAGGGCTTCGGCAGGATATTGCCGGGGCGATGCCCATGTTGGTGTTCGGGATCATCACGCTCGCGCTGTTCGCAGTGGCCGCGTGGGTTTCAGCCCGTGGGGTGCGGTCAGTGCTCCGCGAGCGCGTCCGCGCCAAACTGCTGCGCGATCTGCTTGCGATGGGCGCGGGCGTGATCGTTCTATTCCTCGGTGCGTACGTGGTGCTTCGCATCTCGGGGCTGACGCAACTGGCCCTGACGCTGGTGGGCGGAACCGGCCTGGTAGGGCTGGCTCTGGGTATCGCGTTCCGTGGGATCACGGAGAACTACCTGGCGAGTATCTTCTTGAGCGTACAGCGTCCGTTCCAGACCGGAGACCTCGTTGAGATCAGCGGCATCACGGGCTATGTGAAGCAACTGAACATCCGCACGACCGTGCTGATGACGCTCGATGGCAACCTCGCGCAGCTCCCCAACGCAACGGTGTATGTGAGCACGATCCGCAACTTCACGGCGATGCCCAACCGGCGCGAGGACTTCACGATCGGCATCGGGTACGACGATCCGATCGACCGTGCCCAGGAGGTTGCCCGCCGCGTGTTGGCCGATCACCCCGCAGTGCTCAAAGAGCCTGAGCCCTGGGTGCTGGCGGACAGCCTGGGCGCGGCGACGGTGAACCTGAAGGTGTATTTCTGGCTCAATGGGCGAGAAAACAGTTGGCTCAAGGTGCGATCATCGGTGATCCGTCTTATCAAGCGGGCGTATCAGGAGCATGGGATTTCGATGCCCGATGAAGCTCGCGAAGTCGTGTTTCCGAGTGGTGTGCCGGTGACGCTGCTTCGAAAGGGTTCGGATCATGTCGCGAAGGCCCTCCCGCTGAGTCACCCATCCGACGAACTCGCAGGGTCTTCCATCCCGTCGCCGTCGAGACGTGCGCCCAGCGCCGTGGGATCGGGCGAAGCAACATCCGAAGCCGAGGGCGGACTCGCGAGCGAGTCGGAGACCCTCAAGAATCAGGCTCGGCAGTCCGGCACGCAACAAGAGGCGGAGAACCTGCTGGGGCCGCGCATCGATGAGCAATCCGGCACGTAGCCCGCGGCCGGTCGTTTCCGCAACTGATCTGAATGGCCGCGTTGGACCGCCGCGCAAGAGGTCACCACGGCCACGCCCAACTGTCCGGGGGTGTCTTCGCAGAGCCTCAATCCATGCCATGGCTACGAACGGTCGAGGCCTCTTGCCTGAAGAGGCAAGAGGGGCGAGATCGGTGCATATCACCTGAGAAAACACAGGCGGCCCCGGAGCGATCCGGGGCCGTCTTTGGTGTCTCAAGATTGTGGGAGCCTGCTGGCCGCACAACTCGTGGATGGATGCACACTTCGCACGGCCTGATGCACGCACGCTCACGCCAATCAACGGCCAGTCAGCGGCGGCGACGTGCGGCCATCAGCCCGCCGAGGCCGAGGAGGACCGCCGCACCCGGTGCGGGAATCAGCAGCGAGCCGAGGGTGACACCAACACCATCCTGCCCGATCTGATTGAAGTTGACCGTGAGCGACGACACGGTGTCGTCAATGCGAACGATGGCGAGTTTCGAGTTGAACGCGGGGTTGCCCGGCGTCAAGTCACCCGGCAGGGCGTTCTGGAGGCCGAATGCTCCGACGCCGCTGGTGAACGCATTGGGACCAAAGTTCGCGGGCCCCCATTCACCAAGGAAGGTGCCGTTCTGCGCGACCGTTGCGGTGGTAATCTGCCCCGGGCTGTCGAGGTCGATGCGGCCCAGGCCGAAGACACCCAGGACAAGGTCGCCAGCGGAGACCGGTCCGTCGAGGAATGTGTAGGTCACGGACCAGGCCACGATTCCTGAACTGTTGAAGTTGACAGCGCGAAGATCCTCGTGATCCGACCACGAGTAGCTATCTGGGCCACTGATGACGCTGCCGGAGACGTGCGAAGGCACGCTCGCGCGCCATCCCCCAATCGGGAAGACGAAGTCTTAGTCCACTCGAACGTTGCCCATGCCCGCGAGCGCAAAGGTTTGCCCGGTCGGCAGCGGCGCGCTTTGACTATTCATCACGTACGGTTCGTAGTTCATCCAGTCTACGTTGTAGATGGCGGCGTTGGCCTGGCCCGCCGCGCCGCACAGAAGCGCGATGCCCACGCCCACACCGGCCGCGCGCGAAACGATGGACCGACCGATCACGGTATTTTCATCTCTCTCACTCTCTCTCTTCTCGGGCCGGCTCTCACCGGACCATGCTCAGGGACACCACAGACCGGTGCGAACGCCGCATCGGTTGCAGAACACACCCTATCCGTTCCTCTTCCGTCAAGCCTTCACTTAGAAAGCCGGGCACGAAACGAGGTTAAAGCCGCGGTCGAATGGGCGACCGATTCAGGACTCGAAGCACGGCTAGGCCTCAAAGCACGGGTGGCCGGAGAGTCGCGATCGTGCGATGCGAGCGATGTCAACACCCCGCGAACCAAGCCTCAAGGAAGTCGAAGAGGTCCTGCAACGTGACGCCGTTGGTACCGTTAAAGTCGGCGGTCGCCGCGTTGCTGAACCACGCGGCGAGGAAGTCAAACACGTCCTGGACCGTCAGACCGCTGAATTGATTAAAGTTGGCTTTGCAGCAGGTGACGGGGTTGGAAGGAAAGTCGCAGGCGGTGCCGGGGCCTGGGAAGGTGCCGGTGCAGGCGGCCTGGGCGAGCACAGCGCAGGTGGTCCCGGTGCAGCACGCGCCAGTGGGGATGGGGCGCGTCCAGAGCAGGGCCACGCCGCGATTGATGCTGACGTTGAAGCCGAAGCCCGCGATGTAGAGGGTGGTCGCATCGCTCCAGATGCCGTAGGCGGTACTGATAGGCCAAGACCCAGTTTGGGGCATTGGCAGAACCTCCAACGAACCAGCTGTGCCGCTCCAGATAACGGCGCTCTGCACGGAGGGGAAGGAGGCGTACCCCACCTGGTGCGTGCCGTTGGTGGCGAAGACATCTGACCCGGTTGATTCCGCCGGGTTGAGATTGACCCACGACGCGGCCGTGCCTGTCCATATCCCCGCGCTCTGTACGACGCCGATGTCGGCAAACCCCGCCTGCTGCGTGCCCGTCGTGGCTCTGGCGATGGAATACGACGCCCCCGCCGGGTGCAGGCTGACGAACGATCCCGGCGTGCCGCTCCAGATCCCGGCCTGATACACGCCATTGATCTGGGCAACCCCGGCCTGCTGCGTGCCCGTCGTGGCAGAGATGGCCGATGCGGTTGACCCCGCCGGGTTGAGATTGCTCCAGGACTCGGCCGTGCCGCGCCAGATTCCCGCCCGCCACTGGCCCCCAAAGATGCCGTACCCCGCCTGCTGCGCGCCAGTGGTGCCGAAGGCGTATGACTCGGTCGCCCCCGCCGGGTGCAGACTCACCCACGACGCGGCCGTGCCGCTCCAGATTCCCGCCCGAATCACGCCGCCGATGGTGGCGATCCCCGCCTGCTGCGTGCCAGTGGTGGCGAAGGCCTCGGAACTGCTTGCCCCCGCCGGATTCAGATTGATAAACGACGCGGCCGTGCCGCCCCAAATCCCCGCCTGCGGCACGCCGGCGGTAAGGATACGGGCGATCCCCGCCTGCTGCGTGCCAGTGGTGGCGAAGGCCTCGGACGTGGTTGTTGCCCCCGCCGGGTTCAGGTTCGTCACCATCCACTGGGCGTGGGCGGCAGTGGCCAGCGACATCGCCGCGGCGGCCGCGATGAGGATCGCCGGGCGAAAGCACGAGGTGAGGTTGACGCGGGGGGAGGGGAACGAACGCGAGAGCGTACGCATTGGCATGAGAGAGTTCCTTCAGAACGTCGTGTCCTGTGGGGGGAGGGCGGCGTCGGGTGCAGCAAGTGCGCTCTGCCTCTTACGGCCTTACAACCTATCCCAAACTCCTCGGTTTGTCGAGGGGTTTGTCAGGCATATTGTGCTAATGTCGCGCTGTGGGAAGATGGGGATGCTGGCGGGCAACGCCTCGAGGGGTGGACGTAGCTCGGCACCACTGGCCCGACACAACTCCTCCGCTCCTCGGTGGCATCCACGATGGCCGCGAAGTTGCTGGATACAGAGCACCCGCACCTTATGGAGTGTCGCGAGACACGGTGGAAATGCAAGGAGGCGCTGGCGGATGTTGGGGAGCCATGTGCGTAGAATCGCTCGGTTAGCGGTAGTCGAGTTCGATTGTTGCGGGCAGGCCAAACACGCGAAACTCACCTTGCTTGGTGAATGCGGTTTCTTCCCCGTTGATGCGTGCTCTGACGATCAACTCCGCACCGGGAACCGAGACGACCGCGCCGCCCTTGGGGAGCGTGACACCTTTGAGAATATTGACCGTCGTGGTCTTTCCGCTGGTGGCAATCTCGAACGTGAGTCGGCCATGCTCGGTGCCAAGGTCTTTGACGCTGATGCCCTCGTGCGAGCGGAACCAATCGATCGGCAGCCCGCCCGCGATGACCAGCGAGTTGTCGGATTCGCGCTCGAAGGCGAGCATCGAGCGGACGGAGTTGATGAAGTCGGACCCGACCCAGGTGTGGGGCATATCGCCGATGAACTTCGGTGTGGCGGGGTCTTTCCAGACGACCTCGGCCCAGTGGTTCCAGCCGCGTCCATCGGCGGCGAGGGGTCGCTGGTCCTTCATAAGAAAGTCCAGAACCTCAACAGCATCGTCGCGCCGGCCAAGCCGCACAAGCGAGCCGACGATTCGCCACTCGTAGGGTGTGTACGCATCGGACCTGGCACCGTCTGTGCCCGAGACTCCATCGCGCCGATCGCGGAAGTAGCCCATGTATTTATCAAACGTAGCGTCGAGCGCGGGCCGCGGCAGGTGGCCGAACTGGCCGCAGGGCCAGAGGGCAACAGTGGTCGAGGTTGCGTCAAAGTCGCCAAGCTCGGCACAGCCGGGCAGGTAGTCGATGCCCTTGATCTTCATCGCGAGCGCGAGCGAGTCGAGGAGCGTGGACTGGAACGATTGTCGAAGCGATGCGAACCGGTCCGCCGCGCCGGTTTCGTCGAGTGATCTCGCGATAAACTCGGCATCGGTGATGCCCTTGATGGTGAAGAAATCATCCCAGTACGAGTGCATCGGCTTGGCGGAGTATCCCTCGTGGCTGATGGATTCGGGCATCAGGCCGTAGAGGGACTTCTTATCAGGCGAGCCATCACGATACTCGGCGGTCATGCGCTGGTTGCGAAGAAACTCGATGTAGTCGATGGCCTTGACCACACGCGGCCAGTGGCGGCGAAGAAACGCCTTGTCGTGCGAGAAGCGGAAGCAATCGGCAACGGCGTAGATGTACTGTCCGTGGCTGTCGTGCTCGGGAACCGGGTCCGGACCGCGTGAATCAACGCAACAAGGAATTTTGCCATTCTCATATTGGTACGGAGCAAACCAATCTATGAAATCCACGGGTTCTTTCTCAAACCCGAACGCGAGCAGGGCGGCGGAAGTCAACGACCCATCACGAATCCAGGTTCGCTCGTATGACCGCGAGCCGGGTTGGATGCCCGGGCCGTCGGCATTGATGAGGATGTAGGCGAGGTTGGAACGGATCGAATTCCACAGCGGCATTTGCGCGGCCGGAAGGCGGATCTCCGTGCGTGACAGACGGGCTCGCCATGTGTTGAGATTGCTGGTCAGCAGTTCGTCGAATCTCTGCGAGACGGTTGAACCCTTGACCGATGCGGGCAACTGCGGGATGGTCTTGTGAAACGGGACGACGAAGTGCGTGCGATGAGAGGTCCGAGGTTGCAGGTGAAACTCTGTCGAGAGCGCTCCGGAGACCAGCCCGCTCTGGTCGTAAACCTCACTTGCACGAGGCAACACGCCAGCGGCCAGATACTCGACGATCTCACCTTGAGAAAAGGGTGTTGCATACACCGAGTCGCGGCCAATTGTCCCGCTATCAAGCGGAAGAAGCAGGATGTTCTCTGCTCGAACGCTCTGGTCAGCAAGGGTGATGGAGCGCAAGATCGCTGTCCCACCAGGCACATTGAGGGCTTGTTCGAGAGGGTTCACTTGAAACGGGCGAAGGGCGAGATGAAGGCTGCCCTTGATGGGAAGAGCTCCGGTGTTCTTGAGTTCGTACCTGATGGCGAGTGATGATGAGCCGGGCTCACCGAAGGCAAAGGCGGTGATGACCAGATCAAAGACCGGCTTGCCTGCGGATGAGAACGAGCGCGTGACCGAGGGAATCGGCAGATAGCCCTCGGCGAGTGAGGGGGTGTTGAAGGTCTGGTTCCAGGTGATGAATCGATCGTTGAGCGTGATGAATGGCTCGATGCTCGGCGAGAGTTTGTCAAACTCGATCGCGCCCTCCTCGTTGATCAGGGCCTCTTTGGTGTCGCCTGGAACACCCATGATGGTCCAGTACGACTTCTCGCCGAGAAACTGCTTGGGGTACCAGCCGCGAAGCGCATCGGCCGCGACGACCTTCATCAGTTCATTCGATGAATCGCCAAAGCTCGGGGGCATGACACGGATCGTGCGAACGCCCACGCCAGTGAGCGCACTGTGCGCAACGGTGGTCTTGACGCGAATGAATCTTGCGACGGCATCGGTGGTCGTGAGGTAATCGCGGCCTCCGTTGCTATCGGTGATTGTGACAAGTCGGTTCCATTCAGCGCCATCGATTGAGGAATCGACGTGGTAGTTGGCCGCGTGGCGTGCATCTTCCCACTCGATGATCAGGCCGCCAAACTCGCGGGCCTGACCGAAGTCGATCGTCGCGGTGGGCTCAGCATCGTGGTTACTAGGTGTGCTGCGCCAGCCGAGAAAGTTGTCGGCATTGATGGAGAGCGGGCCGGTGCCACCATCGGCCCTCGACGAAACGGTGATCGATGGTGTTCCTTCATAGGGGAGGATCGGCGGGAGACTCTGGAGCGCAAGATCATCGAGCCAGACCGTCCCTTTCCCGCCATTGAATGATGTCACGACGATCTCGAGCGCGCCGAGTTTGTCGATCGGCTTGCCGCCACTCGGCCCCCATGCAAACGAGAATGTACGCTTCTGGAGTGTTCTCCGGCTCCATTGCTTGGGAAACTCGATGTTGCGTTGATTCACCCACCAGACGTTGTCGTTGGATTCGTCAACGAGTTTGAACTCGAGGGTGTTTGGCGGTCCTTCGCCGCGAAGGGCGAAGTTGAAGCGGTAGTTTTCCGGCAAGATCTGTGGTGATTCTACGCCAAACTCGTGGCGGATGATTCCGTATCCAGAGCCGCGTGTGAAGTCGTAATCGATGCGCAGGCATTGACCGTTGAGGCCAGGCTCTTGCGTAAGTTTGAGCTCGACACCGTCGGCGGTCTGCACCTTCCACCCGGCCATGGACTCAAAGTCGTCATGCCAGATGGGCTCATCGCCGCGTGCGGAAGCAAGAGGAAGCAGCAGGATCAGCAACATGGCGGCAAGACGTGGCTTCATGCCGATATCCTACCAACGGTGCGCGGTCCCTGTTGCAGCAAGGTTGATTCAACCGTGCAAGGCGCGTCCGTTGCTCTCGATGATGCCGCGATACCACGTGGCGGAGTCTTTAGGCGTGCGCGTTCCCGTTGCAAAGTCAACGTGGATGAGGCCGAAGCGTTCTTTGTAACCGGCGGCCCACTCGAAGTTGTCGAGGAGCGACCAGTGGAAGTAGCCGCGGATATCCGCGCCATCGCTAATGGCTCTTTCAAGTTCGAGCAGATAGCGCTGCGTGTAGTCGATGCGCTGCGGATCGTGGACCTTGCCATCGAGCGAGACCCAGTCGATGTTTGAAAGCCCATTTTCGGTGATGTAGATCGGCAGCTTGTAACGCTCAAAGAGGAATCGCGGCCCCCAGCGCAGGCTGGGCGGCACGATCCACCAGCGGAAGGCTGTTTGTGGAGAGCCGGGCGGGAACGTGATGGGTTCGGGATTGCCATTCGCATCGGCCTTTACCGGCCGACCGTCGTAGATGTTGACACCGTAGAAATCGAGCTTCTGATTGATGAGCTGCAAATCGCCGCGTTCGACCGGTGGCGCGGCGGCGGGACCGAAGAGTTTGAGACCATCTTCCGGATAGTGGCCCGCGATGACGGGGTCGGCGTACCAGGTGTTGTTCCAAAGATCGGGCTGGGTGATGTTCATGCTGCCGCGACGCGCGGCCTCGATATCGGTGGGAGAATCGGTCGCGGGTACATCAACGCGCCCGACGACAGCCCAACCGACGGTGGGCGGCAGTTTGGCACGGGCGCGGATGACCTGCACGCATGCTCCGTGCGCCATAAGCGCGTGGTGGCACGCGCGGGTCTGCTCATCAAGGCCGAGCTTCAGGCCTGGCGCGAGAGTTCCATCACCGTATCCGAACTTGATGAAGACCTGCGGTTCGTTGATCGTCATCCACTTGCTCACACGGTCTGAGAAGCGATCGACGATGACTTGCGAAAACTCAGCGAACCATGCGACCGATTCACGGTTCAGCCAACCGCCACGGTTGTAGAGCGCGAGCGGATAGTCCCAATGAAAGAGGGTGAGCCAGGGCTCGATGTTGGCCGCCAGCAGCGCGTCGATGAGTCGATCGTAAAATGCGAGACCGGCTTCGTTGACCTTGCCGATACCTGTAGGGAGAACCCGCGGCCAAGAGACACTGAACCGGTAGGCCCTGAGCCCGAGTTGCTTCATAAGCGCGACATCTTCGTCGAGGCGGTGGTAGTGGTCACAGGCGACATCACCGTTGTGACCGCCGAAGACCGCGCCCGGTCGGCGACAGAAGGGGTCGAAGATCGACAGCCCCGCGCCATCGGCGGTTGTTGCCCCCTCGATCTGATAGGAACTGGCGGCCGCGCCCCATAGAAAATTGCTGGAAAACGTCATGAAGGTCTCCGCGTGAAGCGGGGAGAGTGTATCGGCGTTTGCGTGGAAGTCATCAGTGCCTGTTTGGCGCACTGGTCCCACGAATAATGAGTTCGGTGGGGAGTCGAGTGCACGTCGCTTCGCGGTCAGGCTCGTCGATTCGATCGACCAGCGCGCTGATGGCGGCAGCGCCCACCTGAGCCATCGGGACGCGGACGGTGCTCAGCCCAGGCCTGAGCAGCGAAGCCAAACGAGTGTCGTCGAAGCCGATGATTCGGACATCGCCTGGGATGGTGAGACCGAGGTCGGCCGCGGCGAGCATGACACCGAAGGCGATCTCGTCGTTCGCGGCGAGAATGCCGATGGGTTCTTGCACGGACGGGTTTGCGCGGTGCTTGGAGAGGATCTCCAGGCCGCGAGTGTGGCCCCACTCGACGCTGTATTCTCCGAAGTGCAGGTGATGCTCATCGAGACCCGCAAGACCGGGCATTCGTTCGGCAAGCGAAGCGCGAAAGACTTTGGCGCGCTGCTGGGTGTCATAGTTGTTCTTTGGACCGCCGATGAAAAAACAAAGCTCGGGCATGACGGAAACAAGGAGGTGACGAACGGCATCGCGCGTGCCGGTGGTGTTGTCAACAAGAACGCGATCGACATCTGGGTCTGAGATATCGGTATCGATGACCACGAGGGGGAGGGTCGCTGCACGCACTTGCTTCCAGAGCGTTTGCGTCGGCTCGGTGAGCATGACAGCCACACCGGCGATAAATCCGGATCCGGGCGAGATCAGGCTGCTCTCGGCATCGCGAACTTCGGAGCTGATGAGAAGGTGATAGCCGAGTCGGCGAGCTTCGCTGTCGGCCCCGCGGAGAAGTTCGGAGTAGAACTCACCGTGAATATCCGGAAGGGCGATACCGAGAAGGCGACTCTTGCGTGTCATTAGCCCTTGGGCAAAGATATTGGGTCGGTATCCGAGGAGATGGATGGTTTCCTGAACTTTGGCAGCGGTCTCGGGTGCGACCAGATCGGGGCTGTTGAGCACGCGACTCACGGTGGCGGTTGAAACGCCTGCGGACTTGGCGACGTCTTTCATCGAAGCTGGCCTGTTGTTGACCAAGTGAGACCCTCGGGATCGTGGTTGTGGACATCGCCAGCATAGAGTAGCGTCACTTTATGAACTTGCTTAACAAAGTGCGGGTGGGGATTGTTCAGCTCTTTCGGTACCGATACCGAGGCTTCACGTGCGCGTGTATGCTGGCGGGCACGGCCCTGGGCGGGGTGGGGGGAGTGGGGGGATGCAAGGGTCCAGGGATGGCGTTGAGCGACAAGGGCGATGGGTATCCGGCCGCGGTTGCGGATCTGGTGATTGCCTCACCGCCGGGCATGGCGCGCCCGCCATTTCGTTTCACGAAGGCCGATGACCAGCTTCTTGATGAAGTTCAGCACGCAGCGTTCCTTTTTCTTTGGAAGGCGTGCGATCCGCGATCGGGCATGGTGGTTGACCGGTCGAGCGTCAAGTTTGCCAGTACGGCGGGTGTTGGGTTTCAGTTGGCTGCGTTACCGATCGGTGTGGAGCGCGGGTGGGTGACCAAGGATGAGGCTTGCGCGCGAGCGATCATGATTCTCAGTGCGCTTGAGGGCAACCCCAACAACCGGAAGGCAGGCCTGTTCTACCACTTCCTTGATGGGGCAACGGCGGGGCCGATTGATCAGGATGTTGTGAGCACGGTGGACTCAGCACTCCTCTTTGCAGGCATGTTGACGGCCGGTTCGTATTTCGGGGGCGAGGCTCGCGAGCGTGCCGACCGATTGTTTGATCAGGCGGACTGGACATTCTTCGCCGAGAACAACCCGCGTCCGCACGAGCATCACTTGAAGGGCTTTATTTCTTTGGGCTGGAAACCAGCCGACTTCAAGAACCCTACGGGCGAAGGCTCGCTTTTGCCGTACTATTGGGCTGATTCTGGTGATGAGCACAGGTTGGTCTGTCTGCTGGCAGGCGCAGCGTCGAACCCTGCGCATCGTGTTGATCCATTGCTCTACTACAGGCTGCGCCGGCAGATCGGTGAGTTTCAAGACACGGGGCCAATGGTGTACTTTCCGTGGTCGGGCGCGTTGTTCACCAACTTTTTCGCACATTGTTTCATCAACTATGCCGCGATGGGGCCGGATGATCCGGCCGGTCATGGGGTTGCCCGTCGGGCCAGTGTGGATTGGTGGGAGAACAGCCGGAGGGCGGTGCTGCTGCACCGTCGCAAGGCCGAAGGGCGTGCGTCGCAATCGCCCAACTTCGGCCCCAATGCCTGGGGGCTGACCGCTTCGGATGCGGTCACCGGATATGCCGTGCCGGGCGTGTTTCCTGATCCCTTGAAGTTCACAGACATGCGGCCGGAACTGGATTACTCGACGTACGTGCCCCAGGACAACTTCGGAGATGGCACGATCGCTCCGTATGGTGCTGGCTCCTCAGTGATGTTTGATCCTGTGGCCGCGATTGCGGCACTCAGGCACTATCGGTCATTGAAAGGCCCGGATGGTCGCCCGCTGATTTGGCGTGATCCTTCGGAAGGGAAAGGCATGTACGGGTTTCAGGATGCGGTGAATGTTGCCACGGGGTGGGTCGCGCCGGACTGTGTGGCGATTGACCAAGGTCCGCTGGTTCTCGCCATCGAAAACGCGCGAAGTGGGCTTGTTTGGAAATTGTTTGATAAACATCCCGCGATCCGCGAAGCGATGGAACGTCTTGGTATGAAAGGCTTTCGGACGTTCGGCGATTCGTCGGGTGGTCAATCCACTGAATAAATCGTGATTTTCACTTGCATATTGGCAATGGCCATGGCAAGATGTAAACGGTTTCAGTGCGTAGTCTGGTGGAGGCCAGACACGCGATGTGTGAAGAGTTTTTTACAGGAGAGAGAGTATGAGATCTTGTGCATTTTTGTGCGCGGTTGCCGGCCTCGCTATCGCTGGTTCGGCAACTGCCGATGTCACCGACATCAATGGCATTGTCGCGTTCAACCGCATTTTCAACGATCGTCCCGCCAGCACTCTGGTGGTCACGAACAACTACCCGACGTCGTACCGGATTCAAGAGTCGGATCCCGGTGCCGGCGGATTTGCCAATCGGCACACCGGGTATTACTCGAATGATGGCGGCGCGACGCGTCGCGACTTTGACTACAACGAACTGTTCGACATCTCGGTCACCATGAACCTGACCACCGACCCGGTGAGCGGCGTCAGCGAATCGGGCTTTCAGTTCGACCTTTTCGGCTTCGGCCGTTTCGGCGTCATCACGGCCGATGGGCGCATCGAGGCTGATGGTTCGGTCATCCCGAACTTCAACTTCGGACCCGGCATCATCCAGAACGGCACCGTCAGCCTCCGCATGATCCACCGTCCCGGCAGCGGCAACGGCTTCACCCCCATCGGCGCTGGTCAGCGTTCCACAATGGAGTACCTGTACGACATCGGCTCGGGTTACGTCTCCAGCGGTCTGGTCGAGTTCAACAATACCGAAGGTGGCATTCCGGAAATCCCCTTCAACGATTTCTACATCGGTGTCGGCAGCCAGAACAACTTCGGCTCCGGCTTGAACTCGGCTGATGCTCTGTTCACCAACTTCAGCAACCTCGCGGTTCCCGCGCCCAGCGCGGCGGCCCTTCTCGGCCTCGGCGGTCTTCTCGTGGCTCGCCGCCGCCGCTGATCTGAGTCCTTAAGTTTGCGAATCCCTCCGAGGGCGGCCTGTCTTGGGCCGCCCTCTTTGCATTGGTGGACTGCTCCGGTGGGGAGATTCTTCAGGATTCTTGGGGATTGCGCCGACTTGAAGCTTGTTCATTTGACATATGGGGCAATCTGCGCCATAGTGATGTAAGCCCTTTCAGTCACTCCCGGCCGATGCCCGTACTTTCTCTGCTGCGGCCCGATCGGCACGCTTGGACTCTCCATGCTCGGTAACAAGTTTGGTCATTTTGACTCGACCGGCAAGACCTTCACGGTCACTGATCCCGGCACACCCATGCCCTGGGTGAACGTGATCTGCAACGGCCGATATGGGCTTATTGTCAGTCAGAACGGTGGTGGGTTCAGTTGGCTCGATAACAGCCAGCTCAACGTGTTGACACGTTGGGAGATGGACCTTGCCCGTGATGACCATGGCAAGTTTGTACTGGTTTCCGATCTTGAATCGGGCGAGGTCTGGTCGCTTTCTCCGGCACCTTGCCACGGGATGCTCGACGAATATCGTTGCGAGCACACGCAGGGTTCGACGACGTTTGTCACTCGTCGAGGCGATATTGCCGCGGAGTGGAAGCTCTCGGTCGCGCCGAACGACAACGCCGAAGTGTGGGTTGTCAAGCTGACGAATCACGGGGCGAAGGATCGAAAGCTGCGGATCGCATCTTTCTTTGAGTGGTGCTGCGGCGTAGCTCCGGATGCCAAGCGCGAGTTTCACCGGTTGTTTTTCACAACCAGTTATGACGCTGCCCGCAACGCGATCATCGCAAAAAAGAACATGTGGGAAGCCCCGCTTCGGAACGACACGGGCGCGATCGAACGCGAGAAGGCACACTGGAACAAGCCATGGCCATACGTCGCGGCGCACGCGGTGACGGGCGCGGTGTTTGAGCGACCCCTGGCGATTGGTGACAAGACCACGTTCATAGGGCGATACGGTTCACTCGCAAGCCCCAAGGCAATGAAGGACCGGGCGATTCCCGCAGTCAACAGTCTGAACAACTTCGGGCGGTTTGGCGATGCGAGCGCATCGCTCGGTGGCGATCTCACGCTCAAAGCCGGCGCAAGCGTGACGCTTGCCTATGTGCTCGCGATCGGTGAGACCGAGAGCGAGGTTCTTGAACTTGTTGATCGTTACACCAAGCTCGATGCGGCCCAGAGTGTCGCTCCGGCCGCGGGCACGATGTGGGACGAGCTGCTCGCAACTTCGCAGATTGCCAGTGAGTCGCCGGACTTCGATCTGCTGAACTCACACTGGTTGCCCTATCAGGCGATCAGCGGACGGTTGTGGGGGCGCACGGGGTATTACCAGCAGTCGGGCGCGTTTGGCTTTCGCGACCAGTTGCAGGACAGCCAAATCTGGCTGCCGCGTGACTCCACGCGAACCCGTGATCAGATCTTTCTGCACGCCGCGCACCAGTTTGCGGATGGAAGCGTCTTTCATTGGTGGCACCCGCTTGCGGAGTTCGGGCTCAGGACCGCGTGCAGCGATGACTATCTCTGGCTTCCGTTTCTTACGGCACAATACATCAAAGACACCGGTGACTGGGCGATACTCGAACGCACGATCCCATTTGTTGATGACGCGGCGGGCGCGACGCTGCTGGAGCATTGCAAGCAGAGCATCACCAAGAGCATGGGGCGGTTTAGCCCGCGCGGATTGCCCCTCATCGGTGCGTGCGATTGGAACGATGGTCTGTCGGCTCTAGGCGTTGAGGGCAAGGGCGAGAGCATCTGGCTCGCGCAGTTCCTGGTGATGTTGCTGCACAACTTCGCGTTTGTCGTCGAGCACGAGGGTGATGTGCAGCTTGCTGAGACGTATCGACAGACACGGGCAGATCTTATTCGTGTGGTCAATGAACTCGCCTGGGATGAGGATGTATCCGGTGGGGGCAAGTGGTACCGCGCCGCGACACGCGATGACGGTCGATGGATTGGGACCAACACCAACAAAGAGGGCAAGGTCTTTCTCAACACGCAGACGTGGGCGATTCTTGCCGACGCGGCCACGCTGAACCGCGAAGAAGAGGCGTGGGCAAGCGTGAAGAAGCATCTCCTTGCACCGATGGGGCCTCTGCTATCGGCACCCGCCTACACCGAGCCGGATGCGGGGCTGGGGTACATCACCCGCTATGCCCCCGGGCTTCGTGAAAATGGCGGCGTGTACATGCACGCAGCGACCTGGGCCCTCGCCGCAGCGTGCAAACGGCGTGATTCTGAAGCTGCGGAGCAGATTTGGCGGGCAATTTCGCCGCCGACTCGCTGTGGTGCGGATGCGGACTCGTATTGGGCAGAGCCATATGTGACGCCCGGCAACGTGGATGGGCCGCAGTCGAGCACGCCGGGCAAGGCGGGATGGACGTGGTACACCGGCTCGGCGGCATGGTTGAACCACGTCTGTCTAGAATGGATTGTGGGAATGCGGGCGAGTTGGGAAGGGTTGCTAATTGATCCGTTCCCGCTGGCATCGCTCGGGCGCGTTTCGGCGAGTCGGGTTTGGCGTGGCAAGACGGTGCGGCTGAGCTACGACGCGCGTGAGTTCGGGGTCAACAGCCTGATGAAGGTGACCGTGAATGGACATGAGATTTCGGGAAATATTATCAATGCCGAGCGGTTTGTCGGTACCAATGAACTGAAGATTGTTGTGTCGTGGGGTGTGACGGGCAGGAAGACGAATGTTCAGACGGTTGATGGGGTGGCAGGAGTCAGCGCCGCGGTGATCGCGACGCCGGTCAACGGAACGGCGCTCTATGAGCGCCAGCCCACGTAAAGGAGTATCGCATGACGAGCAATAGTTGTTGTCGTGTCGGAGTCCGACTGGCGGTGCGGATTCAGAGTTCGGGCAAGATGGCGGTGAAGCGTGCATTTACGCTCATCGAGTTGCTTGTGGTGATCGCGATTATTGCGCTGCTCGTCTCGCTGTTGCTGCCCGCGCTCTCATCTGCACGCGATACGACGCGCGATGTGATCTGCAAGAGCAACATGCGCCAGATCGGCACGGCCGTTCAGATGTACATGGATGATCAGAAGGATCCAAACTGGTTCAACCTGAAACTGCGGCTGCCGAACGTCTATGACCACTGGATTGTGCCGCGCGCGCTGAATGACGGCGACTACATCCCCGGCACGAACTCCAAGATCTACCACTGTCCGCGTGCAACGGCCGGCACATCCGTCATCGACCCGACCGTGCGCGACTACCTCTCGAGCGGCGGCCGGATCTTCATCGACCCAGACCCCTCAAACCCTGATGCGGCGAGTCTGCGCCAGCCAGTTGCGGAAGTTGTGGCCAACCCGAAGTCCTACACGGAGTATTGGTTCAACGATTCAAACGTGATTACGGGGAAGAAGTACCGTGCGGTCAAGCACCCCGATTGGATGGTGTGGATTTGCGATGCATACGACGAGGTGCCCAAGCACTCGGGCAAGACGCGGACAGAGCTCGCGAACCAGGGAAACATCACGCAGCGTGTGAATCAGATTTACATGCTCTTCGGTGATCAGAGCATTCGCGCGTACTCTTGGGTGAACAGCGTGAGTTCAGTGGCGAGAGATCCGTACGGATCTGCCCCGACATTTTACAACTGGGGTTTGTTCTATAACTGAGTCGGTCCCGCTGTTCACTCGATAAAAGGAGAAGCTCATTGGCCAACGTACGATCAGTGCTTCGAGATCGACCAATGCTCGGGTGGGTGCTGGCCGCGGGATTGATGATCTTTGCCGCTGGAGTTGTTTATCGCAGGGCGAATAGCGGCGAGGTTCATGAGCTGACGCAGATGGTGACGATTCGTTGCGCCGAAACCGGTGAGACCTGGCAGGTGCTGCGTGGAGTGATGGAGAAAGAGCTGTACATGAGGCCTTACCCCATCAACACATCAGAAGGGCTGATCAACCCCAAAACCGGAAAGCCAACCGGATTTCCGATTGATGACTGGACACAGACTGTTCAAAGTGTGAATGCGGCCCTTGAGGGTGCATCAAAGGGTGTGCCGGCTCCGGCAGCCCCGCCAGCCCTTAAGCCCTAAGTTCGTTACGTACTATTCGAATGATGTCGTACATCAATATACCCACCGATGGTGGGCGTATTCACTTGCAGGAATACTCCAAGTTTTCGCTGCCTGGTCTCACTCACGCGGGTGTCAGCGAGATTTGAACTTTCCAATCATGATTTCATCGCGAACAGCATCTCTGACTCGACGCACCGCCTTGGGCGTAATGGTGCTGGGTGGTACGGGCTACGCGGCGTTTGGCCCGCGTGGATCAAGAGACCCGCGCGAACGCAACCGCATCGTCCTTGATTATTGGGAAAAATGGACACGCCACGAGGGCGAGGCGATGATGAAGGTGGTTGATGCCTTCAACGCCTCGCAGAATCGCATCTTTGTGAGGTACGCGGTCACAAGTGACATCGGACAGAAGTCGATGATCGCGATTGCGGGCGGCGATCCACCCGACGTGATCGGCCTGTATTCCTTCAACATTCCGCCGTACGCCGAGAGCAACGCGATCATGGCGCTCGACGAGCTTGCCCCACGCTATGGGGTTAGCTTGGACAACTATGCCAAAGGTGTGCGGCAGGTCATGCAGCACAAGGGACAATGGTGGGCGACGGTCAATACGGCGGGTTCGGTAGCGCTGTATTACAACAAGGCGTTGTTTGCCGAAGTCGGTCTTGACCCGGAGCGACCGCCGCGGAGTATCGAAGAGCTTGATGATGCGCACCGCAAGCTCGTCTTGATGAGGGAAGATGGCGAACTGCTGCGGGCGGGCTTTCTGCATCGTGAGCCGGGCTGGTGGAGCTGGCTCTGGCCCTACCACTTCGGCGGCAGTATCTACGACCCAGCGGGTGATCGATCGACAGTTGGTTCGCCCGAGTGCGTGCGTGCCATGATCTGGATGCAGATGTATGCGCGCGAACTTGGGGTCGATCGGGTCAAAAAGTTTGCGGATGGATTCGGGAACTACTTCACACCCGAAAATCCATTCTTGACGGGCAAGGTGGCGATGATCGTTCAGGGTCCGTGGATCGCGAACCTCATTCAAGCCTTCAAGCCCGATCTGGCGTACGGTGTCGCGCCGTTTCCTGTCGCGGCGGGAGTTGCAAACTCGGAGCCGGTCGGGCTCATCGATACCGATGTGCTGGCTATCCCGCGCGGTGCCAAGCACCCCGAAGCGAGCATGGAGTTTATCGCATGGACGCAGCGACAGGACATGACCGAGCAGCTTGCGCGGGCGCACTTCAAACCCTCACCACTGGCCAGGATCAGTGAAGATTTTCTGAGCACCCATCCGAACAAGGGCATAGCTGTTCACTACAACATCTTCAACAGTTCGCGCGCGTTTATCGCCCCGCCGACGCGCGTATGGCAGCAGTTCAAGGATGAGTGCGACTCCGTCGTGCAGCGCCTCTGGCGGCTTGAAGTCGAACCCGACGCTGCGCTCGCGGCGTTGCAGATCCGCACACAAGGCTTCCTCGATCGCGCGGCCGACGAACGCAGGCGAAGGGCGGTCTCATGAGCACATCAATCCGGCGCAACCTGCACGGCCTGCTCTGGGTCAGCCCCTGGCTGATTGGCGCGGGCGCGTTCATGTTCCTCCCGATGGCGATGAGTCTCTACTACTCATTCACCGACTTCCCGATGCTTGAGCCCCCGCTGTGGAACGGGCTTGGAAACTATCGGCGCATGCTCGATGACCCGACGTTTCTTCGGGTCGTGAAGAACACCGCGCTGTATTGCGCGGTGGCCATACCACTCCAGACAATGGTTGCGGTTGCGCTCGCGGCCTTGCTGAACGGCAAGGTTCGCTTTTCACGGTTCTTTCAGGCGTGCATATTTCTGCCGACACTCGTGCCGCTCATCGCGAGTGCGATGGTCTGGATGTGGCTGTTTAATGGCGAACTGGGATTGGTGAACCGGCTGCTCGGGCGCGCGGGCATCACCGGCCCATCGTGGCTCATTGATCAGAACTGGGTGATGCCCTCGCTGGTCATCATGAGCCTGTGGGGTGTTGGGCAGGCGGTGGTGGTCTACATCGCGGCGTTGCAGGATGTGCCGCGACAGTTGTATGAGGCGGGGCGGATCGACGGGATGGGGCCGCTGCGCCAGTTTGCCAACGTCACACTCCCGATGATCTCGCCGGCGATCCTCTTCAACGTGGTCGCGCTGACGATCAACAGCGTGCAGATCTTCGCTGTCCCGTTTGTGATGTTTCGCAGACCTGATGGGACGAATCCGGCGGGTCACTTTTACACGCATTACCTCTATGAAAATGCGTTTGTCTACGGCCAGATGGGATATGCCAGCGCTATGGCGTGGGTGCAACTGATCGTGGTGCTGATGTTGACGGCGGTGATGCTTGTGGCGAGCAAGCGGCTCGTGCATTATCGCCGGGTGTAAGTTTCCGTGGAGTGTTGTTTGGCTGCTGAAAGCTCGAAGACGACGCAATGGCTGACTTTCATGGTGCTCACGTGCATCGCTGTGGCATTTCTTGCGCCGCTGGTGTGGATGCTCAGCACCTCGATCAAACCTGAGAGTCAGGCAGCTTCGGCGGAAATGAACCTGCTTCCCAGGCCAGTTGGCGAGACGCTGAACTACGCCGCAGACAACTACAAGAGCGTCTGGAACGATGCGACCGTTGAGTTTCCGGTCTATCTGCGCAACACGCTGATCGTTGCGGGACTGAGCGTGGTGGGCATGACGCTCTCGAGTGCCGTCGTGGCGTTCGGGCTTTCACGGATCGAGTGGCGCGGCCGCGGGGCCGTCTTCGCGCTTGTTCTGGCCACGATGATGATCCCATTTCCCGTGTTGATGGCCCCCCTTTATATTGTTTTTCGCGAACTTGGTTGGATCGGAACGCTCCGGCCACTCTGGGTGCCCGCATGGTTTGGCGGGGCTTTCAATATTTTCCTGCTGCGCCAGTTCTTCATGACGATCCCGAAGGAACTGGATGAGGCCGCGACCATCGATGGATGTTCGAGCTGGCGGACGTTTGCCAGCATCATCCTGCCGCTCAGTCGCCCCGCGCTCGCGGTGGTGGCGCTCTTCCACTTCATCTATGTGTGGAACGACTTTGTGGGTCCGTTGATCTTTCTGACACACCGCGACCAGTTCACGCTTGCGCTCGGGTTGCAGCTCTATCAATCTCAGGCGGGCAATACACCTTGGAACTTGCTGATGGCGGCAAGCACGATGGTGGTGGCTCCTCTCGTGCTGTTGTTCCTGCTTGCCCAGAGAACCTTCATCCATGGAGTAGCGACCGAGGGTATCAAGTGAACTTGGGGGGTTTGCGTTGTGATTCGAGGTGGTGGTGGGCACTTGGCGATGAACGCCCCTTGATATGGGGGCATCGTTTCCAGAGAAGGAAGAAGATCGAGATGCATTTGCATTTCGGAGGTTGACGAACAACTGGATCTGTAGCACAATGTAAACGCTTGCGTAGTCGCGCAACACTGCCGGCCTCGCTCGTGCCGCGTGTAGTTTCTGAGTCCACGACCGTCTATTTCTGGAGATTTGATGATGTCGAAAGCAACCCTCTCACTGATTGCCGGAGTCGGGCTGGCCTTGGCCGCGCCCGCTATGGCTCAGCCCATTATCCCCCTGCAGAATGGAAGCTTTGAAACGCCCGACAGTGTGAACCCGGCCGCGCCCTCGGGTTGGGGATCGTTCGCGCCGGCACGCTATCGCTCTGTGGGCGACGGGTTGCTGCCGCCGCTGACCGCCGCGCACACGGGAACGCGCTGTGTCGAGATGCCGACGGGTGCCAACGCATTTCAGGGGTACACCTCTGATCGAACGATGCCGTTCAACGATCCGTTCTCTCCATTCAACAACCCGAGCTATCGATACGGGTTGGCGTTTCCCGACTTCACGGTCTCGGGCTGGTTCATGATTCCTGCGGATAGCCCGCTCGGCGGTGGTGCTGGTGCAGGTCTGAAGCTCGAGTTCCGCCGGAACAACAACTCGGTCTATCAGCCCGTTGAGTTTTTGCGGATCCGCGAGGATTATGCCGCGAGCATTCCTGGGCTCATCGGTGTTCAGCCAGTTCTTGCAGTGTGCTCAGGAACGACTGACGATGTGACCGCGGTCCACACCAACGGCGAGTGGGTTCACTTCAGCCGTACCTTCAACCAGAACGATTTTGTTGACTTCCCCTGCAAGCCCGACAACGCAGGCGTGCCGCGTGTAAGCCTGATCATCTTCCGCTTTGGTGGAACGCTCGAACTGCCGAGTGGCAGCGGAACGATCTTCTGGGATGACATCAGCTTCTCGCAGACCGCAGCCTGCCCCGCAGACTTCAACAACAGCGGTGGCGTGAGCGTGCAGGATATCTTTGACTTCCTCACTGCCTACTTCGCTGGTTGCCCGTAAGTTGAAGTTCATGCGTCGATTCTGAATCGACCGCTTCAGTCAACAAACAACGCCGCGCGAGCTCATCCGCGCGGCGTTGTGCTTTGGGCGACTTGCGAGAATGCTCAGCGGGCCGAGGTCTCAACCGCCTCGTTGCGGCGGAGCCAGGCGATGAGGCACGCGGCATCGCGGGTGGTGATGGTCATATCGCCGTTGAGGTCGGTAGGTGCGGCGATGTGGCGGTAAAGATCTTCGATGTTGATCAGCCCGTCGGCATTGAGATCGGTCGGACAGAGCTCGACGGTCGGATAGTCGATCGCGAGAACCGCGTTGATCGAGCCGGGTTGGATAAGCTCGGCCAACCCAAGCCCGCCGAGCGTGACATCGGGAAGACCAGCGGAGTTGGGTGAGTAGAACGGATCGGTATCCGATCGCCGGTAGAGCAGGCTTGCGCCGTTCTTCCAGGTCTGGCGCGCACCCTTGCGATATGCGGCATAGGCGGCGACGGCTTCGGGTGTATCGCCGAACGCGCACAGGGCTTCGAGTGAAGTGAAGGTCGTGAAGTTGCCCGGACGATTACCGAGCGAGTCGGCGCTGTAGCCCACTTGGTTGGTGCCAGCCGAAAAGACGGTGTAGTGCCGGGGCGAGTTGTCATCGGTCCACGCGGCGCTTGACCAGCGAATGTTGCTTACTTGAGTTCGCCAGCCGTTCGCGCTCAGATCGTTGCGATAAGGCTTGGAGAGCAATGGCCCGTAGAGGCTGATGAACGCCGATCCAAATGAACCGCTGCTCGACGAGGTGATGGGGCGGCCGGTAAGGAAAGTGGCGGTTGGCCAGAGCGATCGGTTGAACCATCGCGTCACGGCCGCATCGGCGGCTGTTGTGCCATAGACCCCGATCTGCTCTACAAAGATGATGCCTTCAAAGAACGGTGGCGAGGAACTGTTCCAATCGGCACCCCCAGCGGGAAGACCTTTGAACGAGAGCCAGTCGTCGACTCCGAATATGCTTGGGTTGTTGAGATATGTCTGCCAGTTGCGTGTGCCAAAGATGATGCGGGAACCGGCCTTGGCGATCGCCGCATCATTCGGATAGTACTTCATGGCGCGTGCCGCCGCGGCCACGATCTTCATGGTGCTGAGCGTTGCGAACTCTGGATCCCAACCGGGCTTGAAGCTGCCGTTCTGTGGATTGATCCAATGTCGGAAGATGCCATCCGCGGATCGAGAGGGCATGATCAAGTCGGGTGCTTCATCACCGTAGCGGGTGATGATGGAACGGATGTCGGACTGGGCGAGTGGGTCACTGTTGAGGTGATCGCTCATCAGCAACGCAAAAACCGCCCATGCCGCAGCGTCGGGCGTGGCCGGGTGGAAGCGGTTGGGCTGCGTGGTGCCATCCACATCGGCATCGATCACCCACCCGGCGGGTTCACCATCGGGCGAGATCAGGCCGCGTGCAAAGTTGACGTGCTGCTGAAACTCGTCGTTCATCCATGCATCAAACCCCAGGCGCAAATCGGCGGAATCTGAGAGCAGCACGGCATCCTCGTCAGCGGCGATGAGAATCTTTCCATCGGCGGTCGCGCACAGATCATGACACTCGCTCGACATGGTTCGATACGTCACGGGCGTGACAAGGCTTGCGCCCGCCGCTTGCGTGGCCGTGAGCCAGCGAATGGTTGACGGAGTGGGGAATGTTCCGCCGTTGAGGAGGTAGAGCCCGCGCTGGCTGGGGCCGGAGGCCGCGCCGTAGTGATCGGCCCATGCAAGGGCGCGGATATCGGCGCCCGCAGCGATCTGTGTGAAAGAGATGGTCGGAAAGGCGCCGAGCGATGAACGCCAGACACCCGAATCGGATGAGGCAAAGAGAAAGTTCTGTTCGCGATCGACCGTTAGGCCGGTGACCTTTGTGCCAGCAGGAAGCGCGATAGTCGTGGCAAGTGTTCCCGCGGCAAGATTGGCGGTAGCGTTGTAGACTTTGATGCCATCACCAGCGGTTCCGATGTAGAGTCGGCCGCGATGATGCACCATGGAAAGGTGGGGGAACTGTCCGCCGTTGTTGAAGGCGTTGAGACGGGCAAAGACGCTCAGTGTATTGCTCGGGACATCGTAACGGAGCACCGCATCGGACCCCAGACCATCACCGGGGGTTGTGTCATCGACCACGAGAATGTACAGCACGCGGCCTGATGCCGTCCACGCGGCGGCGACTGGCCCATCAGTCCCGCCATCAAGGGTCATCCACGGAAGCAGGGCCAGCATCTCAGAACGCCCGATGGTGCGCAGGAGGTTCTGGCGGATATCGCGCAGCTCAACAGTATCCTCGAACGAGTCGGCAGCAGCGTACCAACCAGAGATCGCGGCGGCCGCAACGGCGGAAGTGTCGTCCGGCCCGACCACCGTCCAAGGGTTCTCAACCGGCGAGGCACAGGCTGCACTGGCGAGTGCGAGCGTTGCCGAGATTGAAATGAGTTGGCGGATGCGGCGGCGATGGGGTGTGGGCAGGCTCAGGGTCGGCTCCGTATGTAAGCGATTCCAGAGTATGCCACACAGGGGCGATGTCGGCCATGGCCATCAAGCTTTGGCCGGTCGTAAATCGTCGTGATTATCCGCCCATGTACCCGCGAAGGTCGGCGAGTTCCTGCTCGACTTCCTCGGGTGTGGCCACCGTTTCGGCAACCACCTCGCGCAACACGCGCCGGAAGCGACGTTTCATGGTCTGGAGCATGTTGGAGAGCTTGGTCGCATCGTGTACGCCGAGCTGTTTGCCCAGAGTCGCAAGGTCCAGCGCCTCCGTGCGGCGGAGGGCAGGCCCAAGGATGTTGATCTGGAAGGCCTGCCAGTGCAGGAGCATATCTTCGCGGCGGGCCGCCTCCTCAAGACGCACAAGCGTGAGCTGTACGATGGTGGCGGCCCACTCGCGATCAAACTCTCGTGATATATCGTCGGAAAAAGGAGGCTCGAAAATGACCTTTCCATCTTGGCCGGCAATCGAAACCGTTGCCGTGCGCTCGGTTCCATGCCTGCCCTTGGAGTGGCGTCCGGTACGGTGCTGGTCGATGAGGAAGTTGCGGAGCGACTGCTTGATGAACGAGCGGAACCGGCCGCGAGCAGGGTCGGCCTTGCCAATGAGGTCGCGGCCGATCACCACACGGGCGAGAAACTCCTGAGTCAGATCGCTGGCATCGTGGCTTCCGTACCCCTGACGGCGGATGAAGGCGTAGACCGGTGACCAATAGTGCCTGAGAAGTTGTTCGAGGGCGCGGTGATCGCCGCGCGCGCTGAACACCATCGACCAGTGGGTCGTCTGAAACTCGGCGGCGATCTGCTCAGGGTCCATGCGTGTACGCATCGGTACGACTATATTGGGATCATCTGGCCAGAGAGCAATCGTTACCTGTGAGATGATTGAGAGGAAGCCGGAGAGCACAGAGATGGCCAAGAGGTCGCAGAGGAACGCAAAGACTGTGTGAATGACGTCCGGTGTCCCAATTCCCAATTTCATCTGGGTGCTCTCTGCGCACACGCCGTGTTCTGCATTAGTGCTGGAGCTTTGAAGGAGTGACCGTTGCCGAGCAAGACTGAATCCGTCCGTTTGCCGAAACGAGCCCTGATCGGGATGGTGCACATCGGCGCTCTGCCGGGGACGCCCCGCGGCGGGATGCCCGTGGAAGAGCTTTGCCGGCGTGCCGCCATTGAGGCGAAGGTGCTCGCGGATGCGGGGTTTGATGCACTGATTATCGAGAATATGCACGACCGGCCATATGTGCACGGGCGCAAGGGGCCGGAGACGGTGGCGGTCATGGTCCGCGCGGCCATGGCTGTGCGTGCGGTGGCCCCGAAGCTCCCGATTGGTGTGCAGGTGCTCTCCGGCGGGAACCATGAGGCGCTGGCGATTGCACAGTGTGCAGGGGCGGGGCCGGGGGCGGGGGGGAGGGGGGGGAGTGGGGGCTTCATCCGCTGCGAAAACTTCGTCTTCGGGCATGTGGCCGATGAGGGTTTGCTTGCGCGTGCCGAGGCGGGATCATTGCTGCGCTACCGGCGCGAGATCGGTGCGGTGGGTATTAAGATTTTCTGCGATCTTAAGAAGAAGCACGCTTCGCACGCCATCACGGCCGACCTCTCGCTCGCCGATGTCGCGGAGGGGGCGGAGTTTTTCGGGGCCGATGGCCTGATCGTGACCGGGAGTGCGACCGGCAAGCCGACGAGTCTGGCCGATCTCAAGGAGGTCAGACACGCATCACGCCTGCCACTGCTGGTCGGCTCGGGCGTGACCCCGCAAACCGTGGTGACGTTGCTTGAGATCGCCGATGGGCTGATTGTCGGATCGTACCTGAAGAAAGGTGGCCACTGGACGGGCGCGATCGACCCCGCACGCTGTCGGGCGATCGTCAAAGCGCGGGGAAGCACACGATAGCGCCCGCCATTTGCTCGGATCATCTTCGGCAAGCTGTCATCTTCGGCAAGTTGTCATCATTCGAGTTGTTCTACCCTCAGCCCATGCATGAGCCATCGATCTCAGCCCTGCGTGCACCGCCGCGTCCGCGCGACAACCCGCTTACGCGCTCGCTGGCGGGATTGATCGGCATTGGGATTCTGAGCTTGATGCTTGGGGCTTGCCTGCTGACGTTGCCTTATACGCTGAGCGGGTCCAAGTATGATGAACAGGTCCGCACCGCGCGGCACCTGCCCCCGTGGTGGGCGGGAGTTCCGGATGAGGGTGATGTGCCCGACTCGGTGAAGGCCCGGCTCGCCGCCACGGCACGGGCGCGGGCGGTGGAAAGACTCGCGCTCGGGGCCGAGCCCCCAACGACTGTTGAAGAGGCCGCGCAACGCGGCCTGATGCCATCAGCGCAACAACTTGCCGATGCTCAACCTCGCTACTGGATGGGGAGTGATCTGCTCGGTCGCTCGCTGCTGATCCGTGCGCTTGCGGGTGGCGGCGTCTCACTCACGATCGGACTGGCGGCCGCGCTGCTGTCGGTCTTTCTCGGTACGGTGTACGGAGCGGTCGCGGGTTATGCCGGTGGGCGTGTCGATGCGCTGATGATGCGCATTGTCGATGTGCTGTACGGTTTGCCCTACATCCTGCTGGTCGTGCTGCTGGCGGTGGCCAGTCAGACGATGATTGAGGAGTACGTCTCGCGCGGACGGGCTCGCACGGTCTGGGTCAATGAGAACGTGCGGGCGATCGGGGCTCCGGTCAAGATGGGCGGGACGGAAGCCACAATCGAAGAGCTGCGCGCCCTTCCCGCGGATGCGAACGCTGCGCCTCTTCGCGGCTTGGTGCAACGCGAACTCGCCAACGTCGCGCACCGTGCATGGATTGAGGGCGGGGGGGTTGACAGTCCGCCTTTGTTCGAGATCGGCGATCAGGCGTTCATCACCAAGCACGCAACGCTCGGCGCGGTCCTCGAGGCTCTGGGACAGATGGTGGTGCGTCCGCGCACGATCTCGCCACAAACCCGCACGGTTCTTGAACTGACGGTGCTCTTCATCGCAATCGGCGGGGTGAGCTGGCTCACGATGGCGCGGGTTGTTCGGGGGCAGGTGCTGAGTCTGAAGCAACAGCCATTTATGGAAGCCGCCCGCGCGATGGGGGTGCCGGTCTTCCGGCAATGCACGCGCCATCTTCTGCCGAACCTTGCAGGCCCGATCATTGTCTACGCCACGCTGACCGTTCCGCAGGCCATCTTGCAGGAATCGTTCCTCAGCTTCCTCGGGATCGGTGTTCGTCCGCCCCTTCCGAGTTGGGGGAACCTCGCGGCCGATGGTCTGACCGAGTTGAATCCGTATCAGTCGCGATGGTGGTTGCTGCTCTTTCCGTGTCTGCTGTTGGGCACAACGCTGCTCGCGCTCAACTTTGTGGGTGAGGGCCTGCGTGAGGCGCTCGACCCGAAGGGGCGGAAGCGTTGAAAGCGTGAGCGCGGCCAGCGAATGGTTCTGGCTGGTTGCGTTGTGCTTGTGCGATATCCAAGCTCACGCCCCTCCGCAGGCGCGGAGCGGCCGCTCGCCGATCGAGCAGCGGATCGCACCCTCGGCGAGCAGGCCGGTCGCATCATACAGCGGGATCGGGCAGTTGCCTTGGTTGATCATCAGCGGGGCTTCGCTGCACCCGAGGATGATTCCCTCACACCCCCGCGTGGCCATGTGCTCGATGACCGCGATCATGCGGCGTTCGGATTCGCGTGTCACCACACCGTAGAGCAGCTCGCTGAAAATAATACTGTCCACCACATCGGCCTCGGCCTGATCGGGGATCAGCACCTTGATGCCGCGCAGCCCGAGGTGGGTCTGATACGTTGAGCCGTACATCACCATCTTCGTACCGATGAGTCCGATCGAGGTGCGCTGATCGGCCCCGATGCGCTCGGCGACAAGTTCAGTCATCGTGAGCCACGGGATGGGCGAAAGGCTCTCGGCAAGGTGAACCCCGTGCTGCATGAGGTTGTCGGGCACGATGCAAAACTCGGCGCCCGCGCTCGCGAGTATGCATGCCGACTTGGCGAGCAGTTCGCCAACTCTGTGCCAGTCATCACGCAGGACGGCTTGAACGTAATCGTCGAGCGGCTCATTGTGCAGCGTGACGACCGGGTGCCGGGCGACATCCTTACCGTGCATTGGGTTGCCCATCAGCTTGGCCGCGAGTCGGTAGATTTCGCGGTAGCAGAGCGCTGTCCCCTCGGGGCTGACCGCGACGATGCCGATGTGCTTGGCCATGGGTGAATGGTGGGGGGGCTAAGGGGCTGGGTCAAATGGGGTGGCGGAAAGGGGGAGGCACAGGGCTTGGGAGGCGATGTGAAGACCGAGGATTAACCGGAGGGGTGATGAGGTATGGCGAGATTCGGGGCGGAGCAGAGTTGGCGGGCAGAGCGCGGAAGTCCCCGCTTTCGGTACATCCTGGCTTTGATATCGAGGTACAGTCTTGCCTTATGTGGGATCCGTTTGCCATCCTTGAGCTTGACCGTCGGTTCGATCTTACCGCGGCGGAGATTGAGCGGGCCTATCTCGCTCGGGCCGTCGGTCTTCACCCCGACACCGATGCCGCGCACGATGAGGCGTGCGCGGCCGACCTCAACCGCGCGCGGCAAGACCTCAAAGACCCAGAGACTCGCGGCAACATCCTGCTCGCGCTCCTCGGCGGACCGGCCAAGGACACTGATCGTTCACTCCCCAACGGATTCCTCATGCAAATGATGGAGATTCGCGGCGAGATGGAGAGCGGTACCGACCAACACAAGTGGTCGGCCTGGGGCGAAGACCAGCGGGCGCAGCACGAGCGAGAGGTTGGTGCGCTCTTTGAAAAGGTCGTCGCACGCGATCCTGATGGCGCGATGCTCAAGGCGATCCGCACACGTTTGAATGCGTGGAGGTACATCGAGCGGATGCTGGAGGGGTGAGGATAGTCAGCCCGACGGGCAGAAGGGCCGGAGGTGTACGCGGAGGGAAGGGGAATGCGATACTGAGAATAGTGGTTGATGGTCTGACTCGCCACACGAGCGTGAAGCCCAGTGAGTGAATCTTGAGGAGCCCACAGGAACAGGTTGCGCTGCAACGCCCATGCTCCATCACCACCGTTCATTCACACCCGCCGCCACTGCCGCCCATATCATCGCCCATGCCCAAAGGATCCCCTCCCCGCGCGCTCGTGATTCGTACCGCTGGCACCAACTGCGATGCGGAGATGTGCCGCGCGTTCGAGTCGTGTGGTGCGAACGTGGAGTTGGTTCACGTCGATCGGCTGATCGCCGACCCTTCACAGATCGACGCGGCCGACCTGATCGGGTTTCCCGGCGGGTTTAGCCACGGAGATGACATCGCTTCGGGTCGGATCTTTGCCATGAAGCTGCGCGAGAAGTTGAGCGGCCCGCTGCGTGCGGCGGCCGCGCGGGGTGTGCCGATGATCGGTGCCTGCAACGGATTTCAGGTGATGGTGCAGGTGGGGCTGCTGCCCGGGCCGATCGATGGTGACTGGTCACACGCGGACGCTATGCAGCAGAAGGTCTCGCTCGCGAGCAACGCTGGGGGGCGCTTCATCGATCGCTGGGTGCGCGTGGTTCCGAACGCCGAGTCAAACTGCATATGGACGCGGCCACTTGTGGACGTGCAACGAGGGAACTCAGAGGATTGGGAGAGCGGCAAGGCCACAGGAGGCCGAACGGTGGGGGGTTCAAATGCGCACACCACCAACGATTTGATGATGTTGCCCATCGCGCACGGTGAAGGCCGCGTGGTGGTGAAATCGGCCAGTGGGGGGGGTGGGGGGGGTGGGGGGGAGGTGCTCGAATCGCTTCGCGCCCATGGCCAGATAGCGCTCACCTACGCGAGCGATGACAACCCCAACGGTTCGGTCGCTGATATTGCCGGGATTTGCGATGTGAGCGGACGAATCTTCGGGTTGATGCCGCACCCGGAGCGATACCTGGAGTGGACCAACCATCCGTTCTGGACGCGGCTCGATATATCCGCACAAACAGGCGAGGCACCCGGCGCGATGATGTTCCGTGCGGCGGTCGAGGCCGCGGTAGCGATGCACGCGTAATCTGGCAGTGAACACAAAGTTCGCAGAACACACAGAGGCCGCGGAGGTGATTCGGATTCATACTCGAAGTCGGTTCGCCTGTGTAAAGTCTGCATAATCTCCAGGCACCCGGTGTTCTGCGCGAAATCAGCCGTGCGAATCACCGAGCTACCATTCGTTTCATGCCTTTCTCCAAGCCCAAAGTTCTGGTCGCCATGTCTGGCGGGGTGGATTCATCCGTCGCCGCGGCGCTGTTGGTGCGAGAAGGGTACGAGGTGGTCGGGTGCTTCATGCGGCTGGGCTCGCCGGGTGAAGAGCTTGACGCAATCATCGAGTATGACGAGGCGAAGATCGCGTGCAGCCCGAGTCGCGTGAAGATCGGGCATCAGGGGTGCTGCTCGATCAACGATGCCGCCGATGCGCGGCTGGTCGCGGCGGAACTCGGTGTCCCTTTTTACGTCTGCAACTTCAAGAAGGATTTCGGGCGCATCATCGATTACTTCGTGGATGAGTACGCCAACGGACGCACGCCCAACCCCTGTGTGCGGTGCAACGATTGGCTGAAGTTCGGCAAGCTGCATGAATATGCCGAGCAGATCGGTGCGGAGTTTGTGGCGAGCGGGCACTACGCGCGGGTTGAGCGGTCGTCCGGTTCACCACGCATGTTGCGCGGACTTGATCACAGCAAAGATCAGAGTTACGTCTTGTTTGGTGTGCCGCGACCGCAGCTCGGCCAGATGCTGCTGCCGATTGGTGGGTTTGAGAAGGCGCGGGTGCGTGAGATGGCGCGCGAGTTTGGTCTGCCAACGTTTGACAAGCCCGACTCTCAGGAAATCTGTTTCGTGCCCGACAACGACTACGCGGGATTGGTGGAGCGACGACGACCCGAACTCGCGTACGCGGGCACGATTGTCGATACCCACGGACAGACGCTCGGCGCGCACAGCGGGCAGCACAGGTTCACCATCGGGCAGCGTAAGGGGCTGGGCATCGGCGGTGTGACGGCCGATGTCCCGCTGTTTGTGTTGAACAAAGATGCGGCCACGAACACGGTAACCGTTGGCCCGCGCGAAATGCTGATGGCCCGCGGGTGCGAGGCCGGCGAGGCCAACTGGCTCATGGATAGCCCGCGCGAGGGCGAGTGGCGTGAGTGCTGGGCGAAGTATCGGTACAACTCATCGCCGACGCGGGCGCGTGTGCGGGTGGTGACCGAGAATGGCCGCAGGCCCATCACACTGGTTACCCCTTCGGGTCGAAATGGCACGTTCGAGGTGCTCTTCGATGAGCCGCAACAGGCCGTCGCGCCGGGGCAGGCCGTCGTGCTGTACGACGCGTGCGACGCGGTCATGGGCGGCGGTTGGATCAGTGCGGTGCATCGGGCGGAGTGATCACGCTCAGGGGACTTGCCCCCGATGCCCTGGCAGATGCACAGGCAGGCGCGCTGGCAGATGCGCAGGAAGCTTGCTTCCAAACTGATCCACACTCGGGGCACCTCGCATCGCGAACACCCGCGAGGCTGTATCCGCATATCACGCATCGCCCGCGCCGCCGGCGCACCATCGGGCGAAAGACCAAAAACCAACTCGTGGAAGCCCACGCCAGCCCAAGCCACGCGGATGCGTATCCGCCGTGAATGCCGCACTTGAAATGTTGCCACCCGCCCATCCCACTGCCGGAGTTGCAGAATACGCCCAGAAGCTCGAAACTCCGCGATCTGAATGTTCGAATATCTTTGCCGCCATCATAAGAAAATACGAACGCCGCTTGATCAAAGCCGACCCACGAGCAGGTGCGGTCGGTGCTACGGTAAAGCCGTTTGGGATGATCGGATTGGGCCGCGACCCAGAGCCAGGCCAGCGTGCCCGTCGCACCGACGAGCACCGCAACCCATATCCACTTCAATGCAACTCGACCACATGAACGTTTCATTGTGTTAAGTTGACCGGCATTCGCTTGCAAGCATTCGTTCCTATTTCTTCATAATAAACAAGTAGTTAAACCCACGCAGAAAAAAGTTGCCTTCCTCCGCAACCTTGTGCCAGTTGCCACGCGCAAGCTTCTGGTTGTATCGAACCACCGAGATGATGTCGATCGGCTTGAAGCCCTGCTTCTGCATCATGCCGAACAACTCGAACCCAAGGGGCATGAAGACACCACCCCCATCTCCGGGCGCACCGCGGCGCTTGCGCCACGAATCGCTCACATAAAGCCCAATGTACCGTCGCGGCTTCAAAACGCGGTGAATCTCGGCGATCACCTTGTGCATCGCTTCAAAGTATGCCCGCCCACCATCATCAGCATCGGGCGAAGCATCGAGCTTGCCGATGCACTTGGGGTCGTTCGAGTAATCGATGTGTGTCGAGTACGGTGGATCGATAAACACAAAGTCGGCCTTGCCATCTTCCAGCGGAAGCTTGCGTGCATCTGCGCGGATTATGTCCTCACGCGGCGGCGCAAGGTCATACCCAAGCCCGCGCCGCCCGAGGTCTCTGGCAACATCAATCGTCGTTCCGCTGCCGCACATGGGGTCAACGACCAGATCCTTCTCGCGTGTGTAGCGTTGCAGCAACTGCCAGATGATCCACGATGGCGTCGCGCCAGCGTAGTCCTTATCGCCCTGCATCTCCCCACTTGGCTGGCCCGTTTGCACGCCAGCATGCCGGTTCTCCGAACCGGTTGTCCCTTCGCCACCGTTCTCACTCGGCATGCCCGGCTTGAACGAATCATAATGCTGACTCGGATATTCCCACAGCGTCGTCGTAAAGATGCGCAGCGGCGGACGCTTGCCCGGCCGCACCCGCATGGGTGCGCTCTTGCCGCGTGCATCGCCCCCAGTTGCGTCCTTACCTCCCCTATTCCGTCGGCCATCGCGCCGCGGATCTTGTCCACGCTCGCCCGACCCACCACCCGTCCAACCCCCAGCCCCACCCTGCTGCCCGCGTCGTTCATCGTTCACGGGCATACTCCAACAGTTTGATCTGTGCCGCATCAAGATCTACTCGAACCTTTGCCCCCGCCGCGTGGAAATGTCCGCCCCCACCGAGTTTCTTGGTCAGCGTGCCGACATCGAGCGAGCCCGGGCCGGGCTTACTGCGGATGCTGATCTTGGTCAGCGGCGGCTCGCCCGGTGCAACATCCGCCTCGGTCAGAATCGCGCTCGAACCAACCTCGGCCACGGTGAGCACCATGTCGGCAAGCCCGCCAGTCTCATTGCGATCAGCCTGGCATTCATCAAAGTCTTGCAGCGTCAATCGCGAGACCGCGAGCTTGCCGCTTTCGCTTCCAATGTCGTGCAGTTGAACCGAACTCAGCGCACGCCCGGTCAGGCGAACACGGCTGATGGAATCCTGCTGTTCGATCAGCCGATAGAGCCGTGTGTGATCGACCCCCGCCTCGATCAAATCGGCCGCGAGGCGCAGCGTGCCGGGTGTGACGGAGTTGAAACGAAACCATCCGGTATCGGTGGCAAGGCCGAGAAAGAGCGGTTCGGCCACTTCTCGCGGCAGTGTCGCCGCACTCCCCTTGTTCAAGAGGGCACAGCAAACGGGCGCAAGAACCTCGGTGCATGAAGCCGCGCCCGCTTTGACCAGTCGCATCGCAGCGATCTCGGGGTCACCGTGTGAGTGGTGATCGATGATGACCGTCTGCTTCGCCTTGCCTTCAAGCCACGACCGCATCTCGGCGAGCTGCTGCCACGAGCCGGTATCCACAATCACCGCAAGGTCCGGAGTTGGTGCGCTCCAACCGCGACCATCAACAGGCTCATTCGCTTGCATCGGCGCAAACTCGCGTCGCGGCGTTGATCCTGCAAGCTCTCCAAGCCACTTCGGTTGCGGCCCGACGTACCACACTTCCGCATCGATCCGGCAGAGCGCGAGTGTACGCGCAATGGCCAGTGTCGAGCCGACCGCATCTCCATCAGGCTTGGCGTGGGTCAGCACCACCGCCGCACGCGCACGCTTGAGTGTCTGGGCGATCTCCGCCGCGCTGGCATTCGACTCATATTTCAACTCGTCACCTCCGTACCGCCGCTGCTCAGCGCGGCGTGTGCTTGCCCGTTCGGATCAATGACACCCTGCACCGCGGCACAATCACGCCCGAGCTGATCGAGCAACTGTGGCAGTGAGTCAAACTTCACCTGATCGCGCACCCACCCATGAAACTCGAGCGCGAGTCTCCACCCATACTCCGGAAGGCTCGGTAGTGGCAGCCACATCGAACCGACTCCCCATCCTTCAGTCAAAAGCACCGCCTCAACCGCCCGCGCGTGTTCGCCAAACGTCGGTTTGGTGCCGATGCTGATCGCTGCGGCGAATGACCGTCCATCCGCAACGCGCCCGATGCCCGAATACACACCATCGGCCGGAATCATGTGCGACGATCGAAGGTTCGCCGTAGGAAAACCGATCGCCCGACCCCGCCGATCACCGCGCACCACTTCACCTTCCATCACGTACCGATGCCCCATCACGCGGGCCGCATCGGCCACTCGACCATTGTTGAGCAGCCACCGCACCATCGTGCTGCGCGCGGGTGCGATCGTGTGATCGTTCAACACCACCGAAACAGGTTCAACCACCTCGACCATGAACCCCATCTTCGAGCCAAGAGCTTTCAGCGTCTCGGCCGTCCCCCCCCGTCCCTTCCCGAAGTGAAAGTCCGGCCCTTCTACAATCCCGATCATGTTGTGCCGCTTCAAAATCTCACCCATAAACTGCTCAGGCGTCTCACCCAGCAAAGATATGGTCGGTTCAAGCTGATGCACATCATCAACCCCAGCCCGCACCAGCAACTCCCGCTTCTGCTCAAAGCTCGTCAACCGCGGCGGAGCCTGGCCGGGCCGCAAAACCTCAATCGGGTTCGGATCAAACACCAGCGCCGCGACTCGCACATCAGGCCCAGCCCGATCGGCCATCGCTCGCGCACGGCTCACCAACGCCTGATGCCCGCGATGAACCCCATCGAACGTTCCTACGGTCACCACATGACGCACCGCTCCCCGCGCCTGGTTGCCCTCGGAAGCTCCGTCGCGGCCGGAATGTCTGCTCGTATTGGTCAACGCTCAACTTGTTGCGGAAAGTAACCGGCCAAACCATACACTAGGCCAGTCGTGGCCCGCGCTCAGGCCACGCTCAATCGTTCACCGGTTCGCTTAGCCCTCACGTCTTGTGCCCAACGGAGCTTTCATGGCGATCTTCTCTCGCAAGCCACGCACCGAATCACAACCCGCGCCCGCGACTCAACAAGCGGGAAACGGTCATGCGGCATTCCCCGCCGGGGTTCAGCCCGCGACCATCCGCCCGGGTTCGACCGATGAATCCCAGGTCCTTGAGTTTGGTACCCGCCTGCTTGATCTGGCTCGCAAGCACAAGTCAGGAATGCTCTCGGCAAAGTTTTACAGCGACTGGCTCATGGAATGGTCCATGAAGGACCCGAACTTCAAGGTGCAGATGTTCCGATTTGTCGATGCCTTTCCGATGTTGCGCACCACCGATGACAAGTTCGAGCATCTTAAGGACTACCTCGGTCAGCCCGGTGTGACAGTCCCCGCCCCGATCGAGCTCGGCATCAAAGCCGGCGGACTGGCCAAGGGCCTCTTCGTCGGAACCGTCAGCAAGCAGATCGAGGGCATGGCCGCAAAGTTCATCGCCGGAACCGATGCCGCCAGCGCGCTCGGCAATCTGAAAAGTCTCTGGAGCGACGGAATCGCGTTCAGCGTTGACCTGCTCGGCGAGGCGTGCGTCAGCGATGAAGAGGCCGACGCGTATCAGCGCAAATACCTCGACCTTATCAACAACCTGCCCGCCTCGGTCGAATCGTGGAAGCCAAACTCCCGGCTTGAGTCCGATCACCTCGGCCCGATCCCCCGCACCAACGTCTCGATCAAAATCAGCTCGCTGAGCGCGCGGTGCGATCCGATCGATACCGACGGCAGCATCAACGACCTCATGCGCCGCATCGTGCCCATTCTTGAATCCGCGAGTTCCAAGGGTGTCTTTGTCAACTTTGACATGGAACAGTTCGCGCTCAAAGACCTCACCATCGAGCTCTTCCAGCGTTGCTGCGAGAAGGTCGTCTTCCACGCCGGTCTGGCCATGCAGGCTTATCTCCGCAGCGGCGAAGATGATGCCCGCCGCGTGTGCGAGTGGGCGACTCGCACCGGGCGCATCGTCACGGTTCGACTCGTCAAAGGTGCATATTGGGATTACCAGGTCATCAACGCCGAGCAGCAGGGCTGGCCCTGCCCCGTCTGGCCCACCAAGCGACAGACCGACGCCTGCTTCGAACGAATGACCGACATCTTTCTTGATGCCTGTCCGCTCGGTATTCCGGCTCTCCGAGCCGGTTCTTCACCTCAACAATCATCCGGCTCTCAAACCCCGACCGCCGGCGGGGTCAAGCTCGCGCTCGGCTCGCACAACGCACGCTCTATCGCCTATGCCCTCGCCGGCATGCACAGACGCAACCTGCCCCAGGCCGCCATCGAGCTCCAGATGCTCCACGGCATGGCCGATCAGCTCAAATACGCCGCGGCCGAGATGGGCCTCCGCATCCGTGAATACGTCCCCGTCGGCGAGATGATTCCCGGCATGGCCTACCTCGTCCGTCGCCTCCTCGAAAACACCAGCAACGAAAGCTGGCTCAAAGCCGGCTTTCTCGACAACGCCGATGTTCCCCGCCTGCTCGCAAGCCCGCACGACCCCGGCACGCGAACTCGGCCTAGCGCCGGCATCGCGCTCGAAGCTGGCGGCAAGTCCACGGGCACCGACCCCAACAAGCACAAGCTCTCACCCGCCGTCGAAGGTGTTGGTGATGGTCGTCCGTTTTTCAATGAGCCCATGCGAGACTTTTCGCAGCGCGATACTCGCACGGCATTCGCCGCCGCCCTCGCCGCCGCGATAGTCCCGCAGGTCGCCAACACAATCACGCCCGCTGTCGCCCGCAAAATGGTCGAAAAGGCGCACTCCGCTTTCCCTCTCTGGCGCGATCAGGATCCGCTCAAACGCTGCGCAGTCCTCATCAAAGCGGCCGCCGTTATGCGAACTCGTCGCGATGAGCTCAGCGCCGTCATGATCCGCGAAGCCGGCAAGACCTGGCGCGAAGCCGATGCCGATACCTGCGAAGCCATTGACTTTTGCGAGTACTACGCACGCCTTGCTGTCCCCATGTTCGTGCGCGAACGTCTCGGCAAGTTCATCGGCGAACTCGATGAGCAGTGGTACCAGCCCCGCGGCGTCGCCGTTGTCATCAGCCCATGGAACTTTCCACTCGCCATCTGCTGCGGCATGACCGTCGCCGCACTGGTCATGGGCAACACGGTGATCGTCAAGCCCGCCGAGCAGACCCCCGGCATCGCCAAGCTCATGTGCGACATCCTTCAGGAGGCACTGCTATCAGTTCTTAGTGGGCCAGGCATCCCGCCCGACAGCACCCGCAACATCCTCCACTTCTGTCCCGCCCCCGGCGAGACCACCGGTGCCGCACTCGTCCGCGATCCTCACGTCGCCCTCATTGCCTTCACTGGCTCACGGGATGTCGGTCTTGATATCCTGCACGCCGCCGCGCCCGCATCCCCGTTCGCCGCGCCCGCATCCCCGTTCGCTGCGCCCGCCGCAACACCCACGGCAGATTTCCCTCATCACATCAAACGCGTCATCTGCGAAATGGGCGGCAAAAACGCCCTCATTATTGATACCAGCGCAGATCTTGACGAAGCGGTCCTCGCCGTCCGTCACTCGGCCTTCGGATTTCAGGGCCAGAAATGCTCCGCCTGCTCACGCCTCATCGTGGTCGATCCTGAAGGCGAGCACGGGCCCGCGATCACCAACGTCATCCGCCGACTCGTCGAAGCCACTCGCGCACTCGTGATTGGCGATTCTGCCCGGCCCGGCACCGACATCGGACCCATCATCGATGCCGAGTCACAGGCCAAGATTCTCGGCATGATTGCCGTCGCCAGGCATGAAGGTTGCAAGCTCGAACTCGCGCTCGATGTTCCCGCCGCGATCGAACAATCGACCGGCAGAAAGTACGTCGGCCCGCACATCTTCAGCGCGGTCAAGCCCTCACACACCATCGCGCGTGAAGAGATCTTCGGCCCCGTGCTTGCGGTCATGCACGCATCAACCTTCACCGAGGCCCTCGCCATCGCCAACGCTTCACCCTACAAGCTCACCGGCGGCGTCTTCACGCGTCGTCCTCGTCACCTCGAACAAGCCAAGCGCGAGTTCCGTGTCGGCAACCTCTACATCAATCGCGGCATCACCGGCGCGCTCGTCGCACGCCAGCCCTTCGGCGGTTTCGGCATGTCGGGTGTCGGCTCAAAGGCCGGCGGCAAGGACTACCTCCTCCAGTTTGTTGAGCCGCGCGCCAGTTGCGAAAACACCATGCGCCGCGGCTTTGCCCCAGAGCTTTGATCGCCCACGCTGCGCACCTGCAGTTGTCCCCGAACACGCGGGCTTCGTGGTCGTACAACTCGCGCAACCTGGAGCCCGCGTGCCTGCCGAAACGCCCCCGCAACGTCCGCTATCAGGTGTAACGGCGCGGAGTCATATAGTTATCGCCGTACCAAATCCGTGATTTTAAACATTTCTTAAGTCGTTGTCTTGCAAGACGTTAGAGTCACGCTAGCTTCACCCTCGGAGAACCGAACCTCTGTTGGTTCGGAGTAGTTTGTGGGCTGTTTGCGCAGCCCGGAGAGGGAGAAATCCATGCGTCTTTCGCCACGTTACGTGGCCGCGGTCTGCGCACTTTGCGCAGTCCCGGTCGTTTCCCATGCCAATGTCAACGTCGATCTCGAGCTGTCGCTCGTTGTCGATGTCTCTGGCAGCATCAACAACTCTGAGTTCGGCCTTCAACGGGGCGGATATTCGGCCGCGTTCCGTACGCCCGGCATCCAGAGCCAGATCACCGGCACGACCAACGGTCGCGTCGGCAAAATCGCCGTCAACCTGATCTACTGGTCCGGCGCCAATCAGCAGGCCGAAGTCGTTCCCTTCACGCTCCTCGACAGCATCGCCGCCTGCAACGCCTTCGCCAATGCGATTGATGCCACCACCCGTCAGTTCGACGGTCAGACCTCGATCTCAAGCGCCCTCAACTTCGCGGCCCCGCGATTCGGGACCAACATGTTCGACGGCTTCCGCAAAGTCATCGACATCTCCAGCGACGGTGCCAACAACGACGGACCCACCGTCGGCCCCGCCCGTACCTCGGCACTCGCTCAGGTCGATGCCATCAACGCCCTCGTCATCGGCGATACCGATCTGCTCAACTACTATATCAACAACGTCGTTGGCGGCACCAACTTCTTCGCGCTCCAAGCCACGACCTTCGACGCCTTCCGCGACACCATCTTCACCAAGCTCACGTTTGAAATTCCCGCACCCGGCGCGGCGGCCGTCCTCGGCTTCGGCGGCCTCGTCAGCCTCCGTCGCCGTCGTCGCTGATCTCTGCCTCGACAACTTCACCTGGTCTCTGCACGTTCCCGTGCTGTGATGATCCGCCCCGCTTGGAGAGTGGGGCGGGTCTTTTTTTGTGTCAATCTCCCCCTTCCAGAGGGAGGGGGCGGGGGGGAGGGCAGTGCTATCGCACAGTCTGCTACCGCCCGCCAAACGTTGATTCACGTCTGCAAAACCCCGGTCCTGAACCCCCGCGAATAATCCCACCCCCGCGTCATTTCCAGCGCGGCGATAAGCTCATCGCGCGTCCTGTGCGGCTCAATCAGCCGATCCACCCACCCCCGCGCCGCCGCGTGGCGAATGTCCGCCTGCTCGGTGTATCCCGCGTGAATCGCGCTGTAAATGGCTCTGTGCGCCTCCTCGTCAATCGATTCACCCTTGCGCTTTCGCGAAGCCTCTTCGATGGTCGTGAGCACACCCGTCGCCTGATTTGCACCCATCACCGCGCACTTGGCGTTCGGCCATGCATAACTCACAAACGGATCAAACGCCCGCCCGCACATCGCATAGTTTCCCGCGCCGTAACTGCCACCCATAATCACCACAATCTTCGGCACCACGCTGTTGCTCATCGCGTTCACCATCTTCGCGCCAGCGCGAATGATCCCCTGCTGCTCGGATTCCTTTCCAACCATGAAGCCCGTCGTGTCGTGCAGAAACACAATCGGAATCTTCCGCTGGTTGCAGTCCATGATGAACCGCGCCGCCTTGTCCGCTGAATCGTGATAGATCACTCCAGGAAGTTGCACCGCGCCCGCGCCTGTCTTCGTCAGTTTCTTCTGATTCGCAACAATGCCACACGCCCGCCCACCGATCCTCGCATACCCGCACACAATGCTCGGGCCATACTCGGCCTTGTACTCATCCCAATCCGATGCAAGCTTGGTTTCTGCATGTCCGTCCCCCGGCCCGACTACCTGCTCCCCCCGCGAATCCACCACCGCCGTGATGATCTCCCGAACCTCGTACTGTGCGCCCTGCTTGTCGCTGAACACGTCGTACACCGAGTTCAAATCCCGGTACGCCGGCGGCACGCGCCGCCTTGATGCCTCGATGCCTTCCTGCCTTGTTGCCTCCCCCGTCTTCGACATCAACTCCCGCAATCGCCGCAGGCACGACTCATCATCCTTCTCCCGAAAATCAATCGTCCCGCTCACCCCCGCGTGCATCTTCGCGCCGCCCAACTCCTCATCCGTCACCACCTGCCCGATCGCCGCCTTCACCAGCGCAGGTCCAGCAAGGTACAACCCACTCCCCTCCGTCATCAGCAGCGTATCGCACAGCACCGGCAAATACCCGCCTCCCGCCACGCAATACCCCATGATCGCCGCGATCTGCGGAATGCCCTCGGCGCTCAGCACCGCGTTGTTCCTGAAGATCCGCCCGAAATCATCCGTATCCGGAAACACATCCTCCTGCAGCGGCAGAAAAACTCCCGCCGAATCCACCAGATAGATCAACGGCATTCGCGCCATCTGCGCAATCATCTGCGCTCTGATGATCTTTTTGCACGTCATCGGAAAGAACGCGCCGGCCTTCACCGTCGCATCATTCGCAATGATCATGCACTCGCGCCCATGCACCTTGCCCACACCCGTCACCACTCCAGCAGCAGGCGCGCCACCATACTCCGCGTACATCCCAAACGCGCTCCACAAACCCAGTTCCGTGAACCGGTCTGCCGCTTCTCCCGGCCGGTCTCCCTCCGCCGCATCAACCAATCGCGCCACCCGCTCGCGCGCTGTCAGCCGACCCTTCTCATGTTGCCGATCAATCCCCGCTTGTCCTCCACCCAGACGCAGCTTCGCCTCTCCGTTCAACATCTCACGAGTCATCGCTCGAAGATCTGTCGGCAGTGGCGGCGTGGATGGGGCTGTGGCAGCAACAGTCGTCATGCGTGGCGTTCCCTTCGTGACCTGATCGAATAATCGGCAGAGTAGCCGAACACATCATCCGCATGAGGTTCTTACCACAACCACCACCTTCCGCATCGAACCTCGCACGCACCGACAAGCCCTCAAATATTTTTCACCCAGCCAACGAATCTCCACAGGCTCGGTGCGCGTAAGGGTCTGTGATCCCTCAACATGCGCGATGTTCGGGAAGTTATCCACAATCAACACCCAAACATTGACGCCTGTTGGGGGTCTGGTATGATCTTCCAGCCGGGCTCGCGACCAGCGCCGCCCCCGGTTCGGATAAGCTTGGCCGAAGGGTTTTCACCCTCCGCAGCCCTGCCCCGCCTTGCGCAAGGCCCCGAGCGCCTGCGGCCATCCGCAGCCACGCACGGCAGTTGAAAGGTTGGTGTTTCCATGGCTCTTCGTCCCGCCGCGCCCGTTCCTTCCACCATCAACGGCTCTTCGCACTCCATCGAAACTAAGCCCGACCCAAAGCCTGCGGCCAATCGCCCGGCTTCACCCGTGCCCGGCACGGCCTCCAAATCCGCAACACCCGTTCAGCAAGCACCGATGGTCAAGCCCGGTTCTGTCGCGCCCGCGGCCAAGCCCGTGGCCGGTGGCGCACCTTCATCGAAGTACCCCGCCAACATCGTCGGGCCTGATGGTGTCAAGCCCACCAAAGAGAAGCTCCAAGCCCTCGGCCAGGCCGTCTCGCAGATTGAAAAAGCCTTCGGCAAGGGCTCGATCATGAAGCTTGACGAGAACGCCTATCTCAATATTCCCGGCATCTCCACAGGTTCCATCTCTCTCGATCTCGCGCTCGGTGGCAAAGGCATTCCCCGCGGCCGAATCGTCGAGATCTTCGGCCCTGAGTCTTCAGGCAAAACCACCCTTGCCCTCACCGTTGCTTCGCACGCGCAGCGCAACGGCGGTGTCGCCGCGTTTATCGATGCTGAGCACGCACTCGACCCCTCATGGGCTCGCAAGATCGGTGTCAATATTGACGATCTGCTCGTCTCGCAGCCCGATTCCGGTGAGCAGGCCCTTGAAATCTGCGAGTTGCTCGTCCGATCCAACGCCGTCGATCTGATCATCATCGACTCCGTCGCCGCCTTGATTCCCAAGGCCGAGATTGAGGGCGACATGGGCGAGGCCGTCGTTGGTCTTCAGGCTCGATTGATGAGCCAGGCCATGCGCAAGCTCACCGGCATCATCGCCCGCAGCAGTTGCACGGTCATCTTCATCAACCAGATCCGCGAAAAAATCGGCGTGATGTACGGCTCGCCCGAAACCACGCCCGGTGGGCGTGCGCTCAAGTTCTACGCCTCGGTCCGCATTGATATCCGCCGCACCAGCTCGCTCAAGGAGGCCGACATCGCCATCGGCAATCGTGTTCGTGCCCGCGTGGTCAAGAACAAGGTCGCCCCACCCTTCCGCGAGGCCGAGTTCGACATCATGTTTGATGAGGGCATCTCCGCCGCAGGAGACCTCATCGATCTCGCGGTCGATACCAAAGTTGTCGATAAGTCCGGTGCATGGTTCAGCTACGGCGATATCCGCATCGGTCAGGGTCGCGAGACCGCCAAGAAGTTCCTCAAGGACAATCGCGAACTCTTCGACGAAGTTCGCCGCAAGGTCCTCACCGCCCGCGCCACCACCGCGCCCACCGTCAAGATTGTTGTTGATGAAGATGATAAAGAATCCGAGGACTGATCTCGGCCAATCCTTGAACCTTCCTCGTGGTCCTTTCTCCCAGACTTTTCCCAAGCTGTTCCCCCGGAGGCACGCGCCCAGCGCGTGCCTCCGGATTCTTTTTTCGCATCATCCACCACCGTTCCACCCCATCGCGCTGGACTCTGGCCGTTCATCAACCAACACTCCGCTTTCACCATCCATTCCTTTCAATCGGGATAATCATCATGGGCGCTTGGGGACCCGGCACATTTGAAAACGACTCCGCACTCGACTGGGTCCACGACCTCGCCGAGTTTGAGGATGCCAAGTTCCTCTCCGAGACTCTTCAAGCGGTCTTTGAAGAAGCGGATGATGACGGGCTGCTCGACAGCGATGTCGGGTCGTACGCGCTCGCCGCGGCCGAGGTTGTTGCCGCCGCACGCGGCAAGCCGCACCCCGAACTGCCGCTCGAGATCAGCGACTGGCTCGGCACTGCCGAACCCAAAATCGACACCAAGCTCCTCAACCTCGCCATCCGCGCTGTTGAACGAGTCGTGATCGATCAGAAGTCCGAACTTCGCCTGCTCTGGGAAGATGCCGATGAAGCCGAGGAGTTCAAGAGCTGGCTTGACGCGGGGAACAACCTCAAGTCACGACTGACCACTTGAGGTTCCCGGCTGATCATCCCGGCTGAACTTCCCGGCTGAACTTCCGGGCTGAACTTCCGGGCTGATCACCCTGGTCAGAATTGCCTCAGATTGTTCTAAAGTCTACTGTTCAATCAATGCTGCGGCCGTGGCGGAATTGGCAGACGCGCTAGATTCAGGTTCTAGTGGGGTCACACCCGTGGAGGTTCAAGTCCTCTCGGCCGCATTCAACTGAGTTCCGGGCAGTCCATCGGGCTGCCCGGTTCTTTTTTTGACCGCATGATCTCCCCCCTTCTTCCGCCCATGCCCGCTCATCATCCGGTACGATGTTCGTGTGTCCCTCATCTACTGCGGCATAGACGAAGCCGGTTACGGCCCACTGCTGGGTCCGCTGTGTGTTGGGCTTTCAGTCTTCAGGATCGATGCGTGGAACGAGGGCGATGCCGCGCCCGATCTTTGGGCGTTGCTCTCGCGTGCGCTCTGCCGCGAGGCGGCTGACAAAGCCCATCGCATCGCCATCAATGATTCCAAGAAGCTCAAGCTCGCCAACAGCTCGGTGCGCCGTCACCCGCTTCATCACCTCGAACGCGGCGTGCTCGCGGCCCTCTACGCGCAAGACGCTCATCCATTTGACGATGCGCTCAGCACGGACCTCGACTTCTTCCGGGCCATCACCGCCTCATCGGCAGGCGAGTGCTGGTACCTCGGTGAACCCGCCGCGTTTCCACGAGGACCAACGCAGGCCGAGGTTGCCATCGCCGCCAACACACTCCGGCTCGCGCTCGCCGATGCGGGCGTGGCCGTGCTCGCCCTCCGCGCCGATGCAGTCTGCGAGGGCGACTTCAACCAACTCGTCGAAGCCACCGGAACCAAAGCGGCCGTCACCGAGTCGGTCATCGTGAGATACCTCGGCGACATCTGGGATCGTTTCGGTCCGGATGCACACAATGGGCAGGGAGGGCTTCGGGTCGTCTGCGACCGTCAGGGCGGCCGCACGCAATATGCAGGGTTGCTCCAGCGCGCCCTCCCTGATGCGCGAATCACGATCGTGGCCGAAACACCGTTGCAGAGCAAGTACGAACTCCGTTCGCACGCACGCGCCACCGAACCTCGCGCCATGATCGTCACCTTTAAGGTCGAAGCCGAGTCGGATCACCTTCCGGTCGCGCTCGCCTCCATGCTCGCCAAGCTCACACGCGAACTGATGATGGCACGCTTCAACCGCTACTGGTGCGGGCGCATGCCCGATCTCAAACCCACAGCGGGCTACGCGCTTGACGCACGCCGATGGCTGCGCGATGTCGAGGGTTGCACGACTCCCCAGGAGCGTCGCGCCCTTATTCGGAGAGCATAACCATGACCGAGACCCGCGAAATGCTCGATCTGGCCGCAAGACTCGCGCTCCGTGCCGCGGGCGATGTCGAGCCCAACCCGATGGTTGGCGCGGTGATCGTTCGTCGGGGTGAGGGTGCCGCCGAGTCTCGCATCATCGGCATTGGTCACCACCAGATGTTCGGTGCTCGCCATGCCGAGGCAGAGGCTCTTGCGAACTGCCGCGCACGCGGCCACGATCCGCGCGGCGCAACCATCTATTGCACGCTCGAGCCGTGCAACCATCAGGGCAAGCAGCCGCCCTGCGCTGAAGCATTGGTTCAAGCGGGTGTCGGCAAGGTTGTGTTCGCGCGGCGAGATCCCAACCCCATCGCGGTGGGGGGTGAAGAGAGGTTGCGCCTCGCGGGGATTGAGTGCGTACACAGCGATGAAAGTCCGCTGGCCATCCGCATCACCGATCCGTTCGTGAAACGCATCACCACAGGTCTTCCGTGGGTCATCGCCAAATGGGCGCAAACGATCGATGGCTGGATCGCCACCCGCTCGGGAGAAAGCAAGTGGATCTCCGGCCCTTCCAGCCGGCTCCGCGTACACCAGCTGCGCGGGCGCGTTGATGCGATCGTCACGGCCATCGGCACGGTTCTCGCCGATGATCCGATGCTCACCCCCCGGCTCGGCCACCCGCCGCGGCGCATCGCTCGGCGCGTCGTCATCGATCCGCAGCTTGAAATCCCGATCGACTCACGCCTTGTGCAGTCGGCCAATCAGGTTCCGCTGATGATCGCCACCACGCAGGCCGCGATTGTCCGTCGTGGTGCAGCGGCCCGCGCGCTCGCCAGCGCGGGGGTTGATGTTGTTGCCGCCGCGTCCGACGGTGCGATTCCCGTAGCTGATCTGCTGAAGCATCTTGTTCAACAGCACGATGCAACCAACGTGATGATCGAGGCGGGCGCGGGTCTGCTTGGGCGGCTCTTCACGGCCGATCTTGTCGATGAAGCCCTCGTCTTCATCGCCCCAAAGTTGCTCGGAGACAACGAGTCCATTCCCGTTGCGCGCGGGCGCGAGCTTCAACGCCTCGCCGATGCGCGGGTCTTCAAAGTCGCTCGCGTCAAGCAACTCGGCGAGGATGTCATGCTGCGCTACTTCCGCCAGCGCGCCGCGCAGGATTGAGTGTCGCGCACCGACAAATCGCTGAACCTCATAAACTACAGCACACGCTTGAGAAACGAAAGCCCCGGCTGAACCACCGCGCCGAGTCTGGCCCCATCGGTCTGCAGAAACAAGTGCCTTTCAGCCGCCGCGTGAGAGTGCTTGACCATTCCCAGGCAGACCGATCCGCCGCCATTCATCGGGCTGAATGCCGAACTTGTCACGGCTCCGACCACCGGCGCGCCGGGCGCATCAAGCTCAACGATGGGCGTTCCGGTCACGGCCTGAGGTACATCACCGTGCGCGTTTGGCTCAGTAGCCGCAACTCGCAAGCCTACGAGCTTTTGCTTGGGGTGGCCGAGTGATTGTATCCGCGCCACGATCTCCTGACCGAGGTAGCAACCCTTCTTGAACGAGACACGATCGTTGAGCGTTGCGTCGCCCGTCTCATGCGGCAGCGAATCAGGCCCGAAGTCGAGAAGATAAAGCGCTGAGCCCGCTTCGATGCGTGCGATGTTATAAGCATGCCAGCCGATCCGACGCGCCAACTCGGTTGTCGGTGTGACCGCACCAGCCTTGTCAGGCCACGGTGTTGAGATCGCGTTGTACACACGCTCCGCCGCCGAAGCCTCAAGCAAGAGTTCAAGCCCGATCTCTCCCGCGCTGTCGCGTCGATCCACGGTCACCTCGGCCCCGGCGATCATCACCACGGCCACTTCTCCCGGCAGAATCGCATCCACCGATACCCCGGCAACATGCACGCTGATCTTCGCAAGAATGGCCGCGGCCGCTGGTCCGTGCAGTGCGAGTCGATGGAGGTGCGCGGTCGAATCGGTGATCTGGCAGTCTTCGGTGATGATGTACGCGCCGAGCCCTTCAATGGTGCGCTGCGCCGCGAAAACATCCAGATCAATCAGCACCGATGTCGTACCAACTATCACCCGAATGTCGGCATCGATACGCCCCTTGCGATTCAGCCAGAACGATGAGCACGCGCGGTGGGTCGAAAGTGGCTTCAAATCCTGCGTGATCATCCGGTTCAGAAACGAGACGCGATCATCGCCCGTGATGGTGAGTGTGGCCCGTTGCGGCAGGTCGATGACCGCCGCGTGCCGACGGATGGCCGCGTACTCGATCTCGATCGGGTCGAAAGCCTCGACAAGTTTGATGGAAGTCTCTGCGGGTCCATAGTCGCCAAAGACGGCTTGGCCGAGTTGGTGCGTCTGGTTGAGAGGGGAAGGGTGAGCCAACTGTCGCCTCCGGGCTGAAATTCCAGCTATTGTAGGGCGACCACGGTTGAAGTTCGCTTGCTCACCCGCCCACGGGCTTGCTACTCTGGCTGGACTATTGAAGGAGCTCACCTTGGCGAAGCTGAATGTCGGATTGCTCAAGCGTCTGTGCGAAACCCCCGGTGTTCCGGGACGCGAAGAACGCGTCCGCGAACTCATCAAGACGGAAGTCAAGGGGCTCTTTGATGAGATGAGCACGGATGCGATGGGCAACCTGATCTGCAAGCGTGAATCTCGCGGTAAGAAGGCCAAGGGCAATGAGCGACCAACGCGCGTAATGATGCTGAGCCACATGGATGAGATCGGCTTCTATGTCAAAGGTATTGACGATCAGGGCTTCGTGCGCTGCAACGCCGCCGGCGGCTTCGACACCCGCAACCTCTTCAGCCGCCGCGTGCTCATCTGCACCGATGATGGCGACTTCAAGGCCGTCATGAACCCCGGTGGTCGCCCTATCCACATCGCGAGCGAAGAGGACAAGAAGAAGATCCCCGAGGTCAAGGAGTTTCTGGTCGATACCGGCATGAGTGCTGAAAAGGTAAAGAAGAGCATCAAGATCGGCGACTACATCGTGATGGATGAGCCGCTGATCGAGATCGGTGATAAGATCGTCAGCAAGGCCCTGGATAACCGTGTCGCCTGCTGGCTGGGTATCGAGAGCGTTCGCGCCATTGAAGAGTCGGGTATCAAGCACGACTGCGACATCTACGTCGCGTTCACGGTTCAGGAAGAAGTCGGCCTGCGCGGTGCCCACACCGCCAGCTTCGGTGTCGAGCCTGATATCGGCATCGGGCTTGATGTCACCCTCAGTTGCGACATGCCCGGTGTGCCAACCGACGAGCAGGTCACCGTGCAGGGCAAGGGCTTTGGGTTGCACATCATGGATTCAAGCTTTATTTCCGATCATCGACTTATCAACGATATCGAGAAGATCGCACAGAAAAATAAGATCGCCTGCCAGCGCACGATTCTCGCCCGCGGTGGTCAGGATGGCGCGGCCGCGCAGCAGGCACGTTCGGGTGCGCGCGCTGTCGGCATTGTGGTTGGCACACGCTACATCCACACCGTTACGGAGATGGTTCACCGCGACGACCTCGCCGCGGCACGAGACATCCTCGCAGCCTGGGTGCCGACGATCAAGTGATCGGTCAGGGATGATGCAGGCCCGCACGCGCGTAACCCAGTCCGCACGCTTTACTCGGGGCGTGCGGGTAGAGCCTCCCGAGCGGGATTGGGACGGGCGGGTGGGCTGGAAGCGACCACGCGGTCCTTCCGCCACAGGTAAACCAGCAAAATCGCAATCCCCACGAGCAGCAGCGCATCGGCCACGTTTGAGACGTACGGCCAGATAACCGTGGTTCCACGTATCGTAAACCCGCCCGGCCAGGTCCAGCCCGGCAGCGGGTGAATGAAATCGCGCACGCACGCATAGGTGAGTCGATCGTACAGATTGCCAAGCCCTCCACCGATCAACAGGCCGATCGCCGCGTGCGCGGCACGGTCCCTGGATGTGGTCCACTTGGCAAACATCATCAGCCCGAACCCCAGCGCTACGACCGTGAACGCGACGAAGAACCAGCGTTGCCCGGGGCCAATGCCGAAGACCGCGCCGGGGTTCAAGACGAGCGTGAAGTTTAAGACTTCGGGGATCACCACCACCGGTTCATGGCTCGGGATGAGCGTGTTGATCAGGCGCGGATCCTGTGCTGCACGTTGCATCACCTCTGCACGCAAGAGCTTGAACGGCTGGTCAAGCACGTAGTGAAAGGCCAGATGTTTGCTCGCCAGATCGGCCACGAGCGCAAGCACGGTGACGATGAGCAGCAACTTCCACGCCGCGCGTGAACGCCAACCAGAAACATGGTGTGTGACGGGCGAGCGAAGGGAAACTGTCGAGGGTGCGTCGGATGACAAGGTGATATCTTTACCGTGTGGCCCATCGTGAAGCAGAGTCGTGCGGCGGGCGCGAGGCGTCGTCACGTTCAATCGCCGCGCCACGTTCAATCGCCGCGTCACGTTCAATCGCCGCGCCACGTTCAATCGCCGCGCCACGTTCAATCGCCACGATGGTGCGGGCGCCGCTCCATCTCGCGCTGGGCCTCGATCGAATATTTCGCCCACGGAAGTTCGGCCAGCCGCTCAACGGAAATCCGTTGGCCAGTGCGCAGACAGACTCCGTAGGTTCCTTCCTCGATCCGCTGCAAGGCCTCGTCGATCTCGCGGATCAGGTTACGATCAACCTGGGCAAGGTCGAGCGAGATCGATTGCTCGAACGTATCCGACCCCTGGTCGGCCATGTGCTGCGGAATGTTTGAGAGTGAACCCGACGACTGCCGCAGGGCCTCATCCTCGATATTCGTGATATCGCCCGCAAGTTCAGCGCGCTTGTGGATGAGGATCTCGCGATACTTATCCAGCTCTTTCTTCGAGAGCCGAACCTTCAACGTGATCTGCGCGTTGGCCGGATCGGGCGCGTGCCCCGCCATTCCGGTCGGCGGGGCCTTAGGGCCAGAGGCGATCAACGGCTTCCACTTCGGCCCGCCGGGCTTGAGCAATGATTCAAACGCGGGCATCTCCAGCTTCTTGGGCTTCGGTCGCTTCATCGGCTTGGGTGTGACAATAGTGATGCCCTTCGGCGGCACCTTCTTGCCATCGGCCGTCACCGCCGCGGGCACGACCACCGGTGCTGCAACTTTGGCCGGAACAACCACAGGCTTCGCGCCGGGCTTCGGCGCGGGCTCGGGCTTGCTTGAAGGCTTGGGCGGAGCGAGCTCGGCCTTCTTGACCTCGGCCTTCTTGACCTCGGCCTTCTTGACCTCGGGCTTCTTAACTTCAGGCTTCTTCGCTTCAGGCTTCTTGACAGGCGCGGCCGGGGCCGTTGCCTTCTTGGGCGCGGGCTTGCCTGCGGCCTTCGGAGCGGGCTTGTTCAGTGGCTTCACCTTGGGCTTTGATGACGATTTGGCAGCCAGCCTCGCCGATGCTGACTTTGCCGAGGCCGCTTTGGCCGCGGCGGGCTTGGTCTTGGGTGTCGGCTTCTTGGAGGCAGCGCTGGTCTTCGAGGTCTTGGCCACGGTTGGATCAGCCCCTTACGCCCTCAATGCGGGCATGAATACTTATGGAATGCGAACGATTGACCAATCGGAAGGCGGACAAGCATACAGAAAACAAACCCGACGGTCAACGTAGGCGCGATTGTGAATCATCGCTGTCGGTGCTGAAAATTTTATCCGGCAAATATGCCCTGTTTGGGTGGTTCGACGAGCATTAGGCCCTCAAGGATTCGGAGTATGCCCCAAGCCTGCGGAACCGTTCGTATCTCCGCTGTGGGAGAGATGATGGGTTGTGTCCCTTGAGCACGTGTACTTGGTCGATGATCCAGCGTTCCAGAGCAGTGGCCGTCTTTTTCGGGTCGCGGTGTGCGCCGCCGAGGGGTTCGGCGATCACATCGTCAACGATCCCGAGCCTCAGGTTGTCGCGCGAGGTGAGTTTCAACGAATCGGCCGCGGCCGAGTTGGTCTGCTCATTGGCAGTCTTCCACAGAATGGCCGCACACCCTTCGGGACTGATGACGCTGTACCAAGCGTGCTCAAGCATGGCCACGCGATCGGCGACGGCGATGCCCAGCGCGCCGCCCGAGCCACCCTCACCGATCACGATCGAGACGATCGGGGTCTTGAGCCGCGACATATCGCGCATATTCACGGCGATGGCCTCGGCCTGACCGCGCGCCTCGGCCCCAAGGCCGGGGTAGGCACCGGGCGTATCAACAAAGGTCACAATTGGGAGGCCAAATTTTTCAGCGATTTTCATCTTGGCAAGGGCTTTGCGATAGCCCTCGGGGTGCGCGCACCCGAAGTGGCAGGCGATCTTCTCCTGCGTGGTGCGCCCCTTGTGGTGGCCGACGATCAGCACCTTGATTGAACCTATCCGTGCAAAGCCCACGACCATCGCCGGATCATCGCCGAACCGGCGGTCACCGTGCAGCTCGCAAAAGTCCTTGCAGATCATCTCGATGTAATCGCGCGTTTGCGGGCGCTTGGGCACGCGTGCCACACGGACCGTGTTCCACGGGCTCAGGCTTGTGTAGATCTGAGCCAGCTTGGCATCACGCTCAGCACGCAGCGCGGCGATCTGTGACTTGATGGCCGCGGTCAAAGGTGGAGGCGGCGCAGCGGACTGCGCACCCAGATCCAGACCATCGACCTGATCGACCGCGAATGGAGGGACCGCCACCGTCGGCGGGTTCGTGCTCGTGCCGTTCGAGGGCTTGAGCATGGATTCGAGTTTCTCGATCTGTCGGTCAAGTTCGAGTACGGGCTTTTCAAAGTCAAGCTGAAAGAAGGACATGGTGCATTCTACGAGCCTTGACCCCGCCGCGCACGCGAATGAACTCGAGCTGATAAACTCGACTCCGGAGAACCCTATGCCTGCACAACTGGTCATCATCGGCGGCGGAAACATGGCTCAGGCGATCGCCTTCGGGGCGCTGGAAGCGGGGCTGACGATGCCCGCCCGTCTGGCCGTATGCGAGCCCGACGCCGCCAAACGCGGCCTATTTGAGCAGCACGATATCTACGCGACCCCTTCGCACGATCGCGCTCTCGGACTGCTGGCACCGGGCGTGGGCCAGGTGCTGCTGGCCGTCAAGCCCCAGATGCTCGACGACATGGCGGCGCAGGTGCGAGGGCTGGTCCCACCCGGAACCACGGTCATCACGATTCTGGCAGGCACCACGAGCGAACGTGTGAGGGTTGCGCTTGGCGGAAGTGTTCGTGTGGTCAGGGCGATGCCCAACACCGCGGCGCGTGTACGCAAGTCGATCACGGCGGTCTGTGCTGGCGCGGGCGCGAGCCGAACAGAGTGCGCACTTGCCGAGCAGCTCTTCAGTGGGCTTGGTGAAGTGGTCTTTATCGATGAAGCACTCATGGATGCCTTCACCGCGCTCGCGGGCAGCGGGCCAGCCTACGTCTTTTATCTGGCTGAGGCGATGGTCAAGGCCGCGATTGCAACCGGATTCGATGCTTCGATCGCCGATGGTGTTGTGCGACAGACGATCCTCGGCGCGGCCGCGCTGCTGATGCACGATCGCGCGGTAACTCCAGAGCACTTGCGGGCCGCCGTCACCAGCAAGGGCGGCACGACGGAAGCCGCGGTGAAGGTGCTGGATGAGTGGGGGGATTCGGGGGGGAGCACGGGGCCGAGCGTGATGCAGGCGTTTGTCGCGGCGATTATTGCAGGTCGTGATCGGGCACGCGAGATTGGGTGATATGGAATCTTGTCCGCTCTATCGGAGGCAGCGAGGATGCGCTGGTATCTCCTGATCAGCGATTCGGCATTTATGGCGATCCCATCTGACCACCATGTCCAAACCACCTTTCAACATTGATCACCTCACCGAACATGAGCTGCGCGATCTGCACCGCCGCGTGACGGAGCGGCTGCGGATCATGCACCAGGTTCGCGCTCATGGTGCGATGATGAACTTTTCAATCGGTGATCGCGTCGAGTTCGATTCGCACGACGGACATCGCATCGTGGGCACACTGATCCGCTACAACAGCAAGTCGGTGACGGTCATTGCCGATGGTGAAACCGAACTCGGCGGCCGCTGGACCGTCAGCCCGACGCTGCTTCGGCAGGTCAAGCCAACGAATGTGAAGGTCGTGATGAACCAGGCTGCACTGCCGGGGTGAGTGGGTTCGCACGTCAACAACTTTACTTGCCAGGATCACGCACGGAGGTATCTTTCGTCAGAACGCCCTTCGGTCATCCCATCGCGACAGCAACGACACGCTCACCCATGCTCCACCCCACACCATGTTTCCCTCTCATGCTCTGCATCGCGATGGCTCCATCGTTCTTCACCCCTGCCCATGCCGACACGATCAGCCTCTCGCCCTCAGCCGACACCACACTCTACCAGTCATCCACGGGCGACATCAGCAACGGCATCGGCACGCACGCCTTCTTCGGCATCAACTCCGAGTCGAACGAGCGTCGCGCCCTCATCGCCTTCGATTGCACATCGATACCCGCCGGTTCGACCATCACCGATGTGCAACTGACCGTCAACCTCTCACGCCTCAGTGGTTCGTCATCCATTGGCCGCCTGCACCGAATGGCCGCGGCGTGGGGTGAGTCATCGTCGGATGCTGGTGAGCCCGGCGGCGCAGGCGCGCCCGCGCAGCCGGGCGATGCCACCTGGCTGCACCAGCGCTTTCCCTCGACCGACTGGTCAACTCCCGGTGGCGACTTCTCGCCACTCACCAGCGCATCAACCACGCTGAGTCTTCCGCCCCCACCGGCCACATTCGGCCCGGGTACATGGGCCTCAACACCCGCGCTCATCGCCGATGTTCAGCAGTGGGTGATAGATCCCACCACCAACTTCGGCTGGATCATCATCAGTGGCTCAAGCGCGTGCCGCATTGACACGCGCGAGCACCTCGACCCGCTCCTGCGCCCCCGCCTCACGATCATCTTCACGCGCCCCCAACCCGTCCCCTGCCCCGCCGATTTCAACAACTCCGGCAGCATCACCCTGCAAGACCTCTTCGACTTCCTCGCGGCCTATTTCTCTGCCGATCCGCAGGCCGACTTCAACATCTCAGGCTCGATCACGGTGCAGGACATCTTCGACTATCTCACCGCCTACTTCGCCGGTTGCCCCTGACCGTGACATCGGCATTCCTGCCGATGCCCCCCGCCCCCTTCCCCCCAAAAACTCCATCAGACTTCCTCGATCTCTTTGCTCTTCTTGGCCACGAGCTCGTCGGTCTCCTTCTCATACTTCTTCAGCAGTTCCTGAATCTCATCCTTCAACCGCGTGATCTCATCTTCAGAGACGTGCTGAGTCGCGTTCTTTTCAAGAGCCTCCGCGTGCTTGTTCCCGTCGCGCCTCGCGTTGCGGAGCGTCACCTTCGCCTCCTCGGCCATTTTCTTGCAGTGCGTGATCAGTTGCTTGCGACGATCGCCCGAGAGTGGCGGCAGGTTCAATCGAAACTGCTTCCCCTCGGCCATGGGGTTCAGCCCCAGCCCGCTGGTCTCGATCGCCCGCTTGATCGCGGTCATTGAGCTTGGGTCAAACGGCTTGATGAGCAGTTGGGTCGGCTCGGGCACGCTGATCGCCGCGATGTTCTTCAGGTCCTGCATCTCGCCGTAGTAGTCCACCTTGATGAACTCAATGAGCGCGGTCGAGGCACGGCCGGTCCTCATGCCCTTGAACTCCTTGCGCAGATAATCCAACCCCTTGTTCATATGTTCTTCGGCTTCAAGCAGGATTTCATCGGGAGATGCGTGCGACATGGGTTTGCTCTGAATGGGCGAGAGGAAGTGACGAGACAACTCGGAACAACGAAATGTACGAAGGGTCGTACGAACCGGGAATCGCAGACCGTTCCGCGCCCCATTCTAGAAGCTTATGGCGGTGAGACGAGCGTCCCCAGGCTCTCACCCTCGATCGCCTTGCGAATGTTGCCGCTGGCCTTGAAATCAAAGACCAGCACCGGCACGTTGTTCTCCTGGCACATCGCCAGCGCGGTCATGTCCATCACGCCAAGCCCCTTGCTGATCGCCTGCTGAAACGTGAGTGCATCAAACCGCACGGCCGTCGGGTCCTTCTTCGGATCGGCCGAATAGATCCCATCCACCTTCGTCGCCTTCATCAGCAGGTCGCACTCAAGCTCCGTTGCGCGAAGGGCTGCGCACGTATCGGTCGTGCAGAACGGGTTGCCTGTCCCCGCAACCAGAATCACCACGCGCCGCTTCTCCATGTGCCTCAGCGCACGGCCACGCACAAACGGCTCGGCCACCGCGCGCACATCAATCGCCGTCATCACCCGCGAGTCCACCCCGATGTGCAGCAGGGCTTCCTTCAGCGCAAGCCCATTCATCACCGTCGCCAGCATCCCCATCTGGTCGGCCACCGCCTGATGAATGTGCGCCGCCTTGGCAAACTTTGCCCCCCGCACAAAGTTACCCCCGCCCACCACCACCGCAAGCTGAACACCGGTCACAAAAGCGTCCTTGATCTCCGCCGCGATCTGGTACAACTCGGCAGGCTCAATCCCCCCCCCCGTCGCCGCCGACCCAAACGCCTCACCGCTCAGCTTCAGAAGAACGCGGTGATACGGTGTGGCCGATGGCCGATCCAGCTCCGGCGATGGTGCCGGATGAGGCATCAGGCTTTGTGAACGGGTGAGGTTGGCGGGTGGTGATGGCGGCTGTTGGGTGGGTGGAGTGGCAGGCATGGTCTTGCACCATCGTATCGAGAAGATCGAACCGACGCCGCCTCCGGGCCGAATCTCACCTTGTGGGGGTGCGGGCAGGGCTGGGGTGCGTTGGAAGGGGTTTGGCAAGGGCGTCGGAAGTTCGCTTCCCGAGCGTCTCAATTTGGGTGAAGCCGTCCACGGACCGATGGTGTACAACAAGGTGACGATGCCCACGATCCCAGAAATTTCCCGAACGAATCACTCCGCCCTCGCATCACCCGTCGCGTCGGCTTGGCATGGTGTTCCCCGCGCCGCCTTCTGGCACCGGCGCATGTCGTGGATCAGCCTCGGGCTCTCCCTGCTCGTCCACCTCGTCCTCATCCTGTCATCACTCGTCAACGTGGCCGTCGCCCGCGTCGGCACCAACCCCGGCCGACCCGAGAGCGACTTCGACATCACCATCACGAACGAGACGCCCCTCACCGAAATCATCGATGCTTCGCTTGAGACCGATGCACCCGCTGTCATTCTCCCGACCGATCTGCCCGAGCTTCCGACCGAAGGAATCATGGAAGGTGCCGGCGGGGCCGATGCCCCCGGTGCTGGCCCGGGGCTCGGCGAGATCGCCGATGGTCTCGGCGGCGCGGGCGGCGGCGATATCGGCGATGGGGCGGGTCTCGGCGGCGGCGGGGGGGGCACCGCCAAGTTCTTTGGTGTCGAGGCCCGCGGCTCGCGCTTCGCCTACATCGTGGATATCTCCGGCTCGATGAACGAAGAGCAAGGCCGCAAACTCAACGAACTCAAAGACCAACTCAAGAACTCCGTCGGTGGCATGCTCGAACACATGTCCTTCTTCGTCATCGGCTTCAACCACGAGCTGCACTTCATCAGCGGCGGCAAAGCACAGTGGGTCAAGGCCAGCATCGAGATCAAACGCTCACTCGATGAAAAAGTTGACCAGCTCGAGGCCGATGGCGGAACCAACCCAAAGGGCGCGATCGAACAGGTCTTCAAGCTCGGAGCGCGTCCTGATGCCGTCTACCTGATGACCGATGGGGCCTTCAACGATTCTCCCACCGAGATCTTCGCCCTCCTCGGGCGGATCAACAAAGGCTCGAAGAAAGTACCCATACACTGTATTGGATTCGGTGATGCCGTTGATGAGGAAATGCTGCGACGAATCGCGGCCGAATCAGGCGGTACATACCGACATGTGAAGGGATCGCGGTGAAGCGAAGTTCTCTGCGAGCGGCGGTGCTTCGCAGCCTCGCCGCCCTCTCGGTGGCAGCAATCCTCACGACCACCGCGCCCGGCCAGGTCAAACTCCGCGAAGGCGGCGCAGGGGCCACCGCCACCGATACCCCGCGTGAGATCATCGGCTCGGTCCTCTCTGCGAGTGTTGCAGGTCTGGTTGTCGAACTCCCCGCCGATTCCGCCGCGACCACCAAGCCTACCCGGCTCATCAGTTGGGACCGCGTCAAACTCGTCGATGGCCCCGCCGCCTCCACCGCCGCGCCGTACCTCGAACTCAGCGACCGTCTCTGGCGTGCCCGCACGCGTGTCGAACGCGGCGATTGGCTCGCCGCCGCATCCATCTTCCGTGAACTCGCACCCCGTGTGCAGGTCGTCCCCGGAGGCGCAGGTCCCACCGGCGCCGTCGTCTTTGAAGGTCTGCTCCGCTGCGATCTCGCCCGTGGCGCACGCGCCAGTGCGTTGAGTTCGTGGTTCGAACTTCTGCTCACGCTTGATCAATCCGGCGCCATCAAACCCTCCGGTCTTGCACGACCGACATCATGGATCGGCGGCACGATTGATGGTCCACCCGTGCTCGACCCGCGCACCGGTCTCTGCCCGCAGCTCGCGCCCATGTGGGTCGGCGAGACATCCATCGATGCCGCCGCATCCGTCGGCGAGTGGGATGGTCTCCTGCAACGATCCGCCACACCAACCATCGCGGTAAGCTGCATCCGCCTCTTCCTCGCCGCCGCGCGTGCAGAGGCAAACCAAACCTACGAGATTCCACCCGCGGGCGCATCCGAAAACTCAAGCGAAGGTGTCCGACTCGTTCGGCTCATCCTGCTCGCACGCGCGGGCAACGCTGAACAACGCGAAGTCGGGCGTGCCGGTCTGACCACCATCGCGCGTGCCGAAGGTGTCGAACCCTGGGTCGAGGCCTGGTGCCGCGCCGGTATCGGTCGCTCCTTCCTCAAAGAACCCGAAGCCCAACAGCACATCCGTGGTGTGCTCGAACTCATGAACCTGCCCGCACGATTCAACCACATCACACCCGACCTCGCCGCGCTCGCGCTGGCCGAGTCTTCCTCCGCACTCTGGGATCTGGGCGACCGCGAGGGGGCGGCCATCCTGAAGGCCGAACTCAGCACGCTTCACCCCGGCCACAGCGCCGCGCTCTGGAGTGGGCTTGACAAGATCACCCTCTCCGCACCCACGAGGGCCGAATCGAACAACGATCTTCCCTCCGCGCCTCCAGCCGCGCTTCAGGGCACTAAACCAGCTATACCGCCAGCCGGTACCAAAAACCAGGGCGCGATCAATGGTGGGCGGTCAAAACAATGACCCCTTCACCAGCCAAACTCTGCACGCTCGCGCTCCTCGCCATCATCACGCTCGCGCGCGCCGCCATCGCTCAAGAGCCGCCATTTGCTGCCGCGCGTCCCGATGATGCTGTCGAAGCCTATATGGAGCGTCTCGGGCTCAATCGTCTTCTCGCCGAGCAGCTCGCCGATCGTCTCTCCACCGCTGATGCCGATTCGAAGCTCCACCTCGCCGAACGACTTGGCAAGATGTACGTTCAGTTGCTCAGCGCGGCCGAAACCACCGAGTCACGCACACTCTGGGAAAAACGCGGTCGAGAGCTTCTCGCCGCCGTTCCCGAGGCTGATACCGGCGAACTCCGCTTGAGCCTGAACAAGGCCCTCTACGTTCGCATCGAAGAGATCGCCGAACGAGGCCGCCTCCGACTCGCCGATGAAGCCGAGCTTCGCGAGGCCGACCGTCAACTCCGATCTCTGGAGACCGAGTTCACCGAGATCGCGCGCAAAGCCAACGCCCGTGTCGATGAACGCGAGCGTGCCGAGGTCGCGGGCAACAACACCGAGGCGCTCGATGCGGCGCTCGCCGAGTCGCGAAGAATCCGCTCGCTCGCCTATTACTATGCCGGATGGTGCCATTACTACGTCGCGATGCTCAACCGCTCCGAATCTGAAGCGGTTGAAGCCATGAAGTGTTTCGGTTGGCTGCTGAACTCCTCCGGTGGCCGTCTCGCCAGCGTCGATCGTCTTCCCGCGGATCTTCTGCGCTACGACCACATCGCCCGCGCCGCCATCGGCAGCGCGCTCGCCGCCTCACTCCGCGGCAACGATGTCGAGGCCATCCGCTGGCTTGATGCCATCGCCGATGCCGATGAAGTCCCCAAAGCCATCCTTGATCAACTGCTTATCCGTCGAATCATCGTCCTCGGTGAGGCCAAGCGGTGGGCCGATCTTGAGCAACTCATCCGTCGCGCCCGTCGCGGCGAGAAGCTCCACGGTTACGGCGGCGGCCCAAACACGCACGAGCCAGAACCTCTCGCCGTCAACGCGGCACGCCTGCTCGCGGTCATCACCCTTGAGGCCGACAAACGCATCGCCGCCGCACAGATCGAGGCCCTCGCACGAACCGCGCTCGGCGACCTCGTGGCGCGTCAGGAAATCGCGCAGGTCCTCGACATGGTGCGCCGCTACGGCACCTCGCCGATCGGTGATGCCGGCTTCATCGTCCATTATGTTCGCGGCCTGCTGCAATACGACCTTGCCCGCGTCGCCCACAAACAGCAAGACGATTCCGGCGATGAACCAACCACCGATTCGGAAATCGCCAACCTCTACAGCGCCGCCGCCACCATGCTTCAAGCCGCCGTGCGCCAACCTGATGCCGAGTCGTTTCGCTCTGAGCGCACCAAGGCCGGCATCATGCTCGGGCGCTGCTCCTTCTATCGCGGCGATCTCTCCGATGCCGGTGAGAAGTTTCTCGCCGCCTGGGAATCCGGTGGGCGAGCTGAAGGTGGTGAACACGCTGAGGAGGCCCTCTGGCTCGCCGTGCTCGCCTTCGACAGCGCTTCCAAAGCCGGTGGTGCGCAATCCACCGCAGCGGAGCGCCGTGCCCAAGTCTCGACACTCTTCCTCGCTAGCTACCCCGACTCGCAGCGGGCGGCAAGAATTGTCCTCCTCCAGGTCGCCGCCGGTGCCACCGTCGGCGACGACGATGCGCTCCGCATCCTTTCCGAAGTCCCCAAGAGTTCACCCGTCTACGACACCGCCCGCCGACGGGTCGCACAGTTGTTGTACACCCGCTATCGCGCCGCCAAAGGGTCAGATCGTGATCTCGCCGCCATGCGGTTCATGTCCGCCGCCGAAGAGTTGCTCGTGGCCGATCGCAACGCCGCGATGGAAGGGCCGCGCACCGAGGCCGCCGCCGCGTGCGAGCGGCTCGTGACCCGAGTTCGCCAGATGCTCGACGCGCTGCTCGGCGGGTCAAGCCCCGATGCCATCCGCGCCGTGGCTGTTCTTGATGTGCTCAAAGGTGTCGCCACGTTCAACAATCTCGATCTCAAGGCCCACGAACCCGAGCTCACCTTCCGTCGTTTGCAGATCGCCCTTGCCCGCAACGAAGATTCAGAAGCCATCGCGATGTCCGAACAACTCAACGCGCTCGGCACACCCGCGGCACATTTCGCCAGCGCCGCCGATCGCCTGATCTACAAGCGGCTCGCCAACCGCTGGAAGCTCAGCGCCGAAGCGGGTGCCATGAATGGTCTCCCCATCTCGCCCGATGATCTGGCCATGCTTGTGCGCTTCGGCAGGCGCGTCGTCGATCGCATTGATCGCGATGCCCTTCCGCCGCAGGATCCTGCGGTGCTTTCACTCCGCGCAACCCTCGCGGCGGCGGCCACGCTGCTTGCCGATCGCGGCGATGCCGACCTTCGCGAACTGGCCATCACGCTCGATGAAGCGGTGCTGAAGGCCGCTCCACGATCTGAAGAGTCGCTCCGCCGCCTCGCGTACAACGCCGAGGCCGCTTCACGGCTCGATCTCGCCATCGAGTGCTGGCGTGTGCTCTTCAACGGCGCGGCACCGGAATCGCCCGAATGGTTTGAGGCTCGCTACCAATCGCTCCGACTTCTCAGAACCTCTGATCCAATCAAGACCCGTGAACTGCTTGATCAACACAGGAACCTCTTTCCGCAGTTCGGCCCCGAACCGTGGGGCGACAAGTTGCGATTGCTCGACAGCGAACTCACGCCCCCTGGAAGCCCGCCACCCCCGCCCGCGCCTCTCCAACCATCACCCCCCGGCACACCCGCATCTGCTCCGCCCAGCACGCCACCCGCCGGCGGAGGCGGCGCATGACCACGCCTCCATTCATCGACCAGCAGACGCTCACACGCCTTCTCGGTGCTTCGATCAGCACGCACATGAAGCCCGATGGGTCGATCACGCCCGTCGCGCTTCTCGGTCTGTCCGCCGCGTTCAGCACGCCCGCGCAGATCGAATCCTCGCTCCAGCGACAGCTTGATCGACTTCACCAACACAGCGAGTCCGAAACGCCCGAGGCCGATCAACTCCGCATCATTCTGCACGAAGCGGCCGAGTGGCTGCTCAAAGACAAGGTTCAAACGACTCCAATCGCGTTGGAGCCGCGTCCACCCGACGAGAGTGCGCCGCCCGCGCCTCCGCGACATTCCCGCCCGTCCGCGCCCATCGCGCATCCGCCGATGCCAACCCGTGAAACCGTCGGCGATCCGATAGTCGCGCGAACACTCGTCATTGTCGCGGCCTTCCTCGTCTTTATGGTTGTGGTGGCGGTAGTCGGCACCATGTTCATGTCCGGTCGTGGCTCTGCCGCGACGGCCAACACGGCCAGCAACTCCCCGGCATCGCCGATTGGTGCGCAGCCCCTTTCCGGTGCGTCATCGACACAGGCCTCATCATCCGCCACACCTTCAACACAACTTGAGCGAGCCGGCACAATCTCAGCCAGCGCAACGCCCATCGATCATTCCAAGCCGCGCGTGCGCTCGGAGTTTGTTGATCCGGCCCTCGTGATCCGCGAGCTGCGTGCCGCCGCCGAGACAGCAAAGACCGATCCTGAGAAGGCGCTGAACGACTTCGAGCGAGCCTTCATCATCGCTGGTGATTGGTGGTGCAGGTTCGACAACTCGCAGGTGCGTGCCGCGGGCGATGCGGTGGTCGAGTTCATCTATCGCATGGCCTCGCGCCGCGAAAGGTCCGATCGCGTACTGGCCATCATCAACGCGCCGGCCGCCGCGATCCATTCTGCATCCCCGATGCGTCCCGACGAGGTCTGGCCCGCCGTGTGGTCAGCCGGCGTTCTCGCAAGACTCTACCGCGAGCGCGATCTTCCCGCAGGGCTTGCCACGCAGATCGCGCGTTCGATCGATGCGGCGCTCGGCGAAGCCCGCCCGCCCCGTTCTGCCGATGCCACCTTCGACAACGGAGCCGCCGCGGCCTTTCGTGCCCTTCCAAGTGCGATACTCGCCGGCAAGCCGCTCGGCCTTGGCGTGCCGATAGATTCCGGCAGGAGTTCATCATCGCTCGCCCTTGCAAGGTGGATTGAAGGGGTCACGCTCTTCACGCGCGAGGGTGAAGTTGAGCGTGAACGATACCTCATCGGCGCACTCGCCTTGGTACTGACCGCCGCGCCAGAGCCCGAGGCCGACTCGCGAGTCTTCGAGGCCATCAACATGCTCGTCTCTGAAACCAAGTGGCGAGCCGGCGGACCCGCGCGCCCGACACTTCTTGAATGGTTCCGCGACCCGCGTGTGAGTGTGTCTGATCTCCGCGTCCTCACCTCAGCCCTCGCCACAAGGTCAGGTGCCGAAGGTGTCGATTCCACCATGGCCCTCTCCATGACGGCCAAGCCCGAGGAGCGAGCCCGTCTTCGCGACCAGTACGCATCGGTGTGGGGCCTTGCCGAAGCCTCCGCGCGGGCGGATGCCGCGCATGAATGGATCACCGCCGCTCAATCCTCGCTCGCGGTCACGGCACCATCCAACGATGCCGCAGCGCAGATCGCACTCGCAGCCGCGCTCGCGAAGCTGACAACATCGGCCGCGATCATCTGGCGCGGGGCAGCACCCTCCGAGCCGGTCTTCTTCGAGGCTCCTTCAGGCGCGATTGTTGATCCCACCGCGCCAGCGACAACCTCCAACGCAGTAACCGTGTACACAATCACTGGTTCCGGTCAGAGTGTATCAGGTGCTACGGGCAACGGTCAGGATGGCGCGTGGACACGCGAGTATCTCGCGGAAAGACGCAGCATTCCCGGACGCGAGAAGCGGCTCGAGGAGTTGAGCGAGCGCGGCCGCCCCATCGGCCCGATCGATGCCGGTCTGCTCGCACAGGCCGCGTGCTCCGAGTCGCCCTGGAAGATCCGCGAGCTCGCCCAGCGCATCGCCATCGGTCTTTCCGATGAGCCCGCGCTCGTCGGCGCAATGCTCGACTTCCTCCCGCTTGCACCACGCACATCCGATGTCGGTCGTCTGTACTCAGAGATCACAGGTGTCACACTCCCCCCTCCCGGCGACAACCGATGGGAGCTTGAAGCGCGCAGAGCGATCCTCTCCAAGCTCATGAGCATGCTCACCAGCTCGGGTGTCCATGGCGAGATCGAGCGCTCAACCGCCACGATTGCCGAGGCCTACCTCGCCGCCGTCAACCGAACACTCGATGAAGGCCGCCCCGACGCGGTCGCGGATGGGGCCGTGGAGGGCATCACCGAGCTTGCCAATCAGATTCATCAGGACGCGGCCTCATCACCGGTCGGTTCGGCCGCGCTCAGTCTCGAAGCAATCGACCGCCGCCGCGAGCAGCACCGACTTCAGGCCGTGGGGCCGGTGCAGAGCTTCACCGCCGAGCAGAGTGGGTTGGTTGATCTTCTTGGGTTCATTGTCTCGGCTGAACGACCGGTCGAGGAGCCCGCGATCATCGCGATCCTGTCAGAGACCGCGATGCGCCGTCGTCGGTCCAAGCACGTGTTCGAGCAGGTGCTTGCCAACGAGCGGGCACTCGTCAAACTCTGGCTCGCAAGGTTTGGCGCGGAGGTGAAGCCATGAACTTCTCCGTGGTTTTCGCCACCTTCTGGATGTATATGCTCGCGCTGCCCGGCCACGCGCAGCAACCAGAAGCAACACCTGTTGTGCAGGCGACATCCGTTGCATCAAAGCCCGGCAGGGGCGAGCGGCTTGAGCAACTTCGCCCTGATACTCCGCTTGCCTACTTCGAGCTTGCCGAAGAGTTCGCCGCCGATCCAATCAGCATCGACGACAAGGATCTTGCCCGCCGGCTCTATGTGACGGCCGCGCTCATCACGGCTGATCCTCGCTTCAAGGCTTCAATCACCCGATCACCTTCATGGCTTGCATCGAGCGCGTGCCTTGGGCTTGCCTCGCTCGCCGAGAGCGACCGTGAGCGCCGTTGGCTTGTCGCGCTCGCCGGAACCCTCGCGCCCGAAGAAGCACGCGGCGCGTTCAAGCGTTCGACCGACCGCGCCATGGTCGATACCGCCGCACAGGATCTCGCGGCCGCGCTCGACGCGCTCCGCGCTGGCTTTGGCCAGCGCGCCGCCAAGCTGCTCGATCGTCCGGGAGCGTCAGCACTGCTCGACAAATACGAACGTCTGCTGACCACCGATGGCAGACCGGGAGGCGCGGCCCGTGTTCGCGGGCTTATCACACGCTTTCAGGTCTGCAAGGAGTGCCGCAACGAGCGGGTGGTGCGCGATAAGGAAGGTGTGCGCCTATGCCCGACGTGTGGCGGACGGCCCGGTCCCAAGCTCGAGGGTGAAGAGCTGGTCGGACAGTTGCGGCTCGAGTCGCTGCTTGTGAGCGGCATTCAGAGATCGTGGGCCGCGCAGACCATCGCCGATGAAGGTGCGCCGCTGCGCGAGCTTGATCTGCAATCGCTCGCCGATACCTACACGGTCGATGGCTCGCGTGTCTGGTATCGTGAAGGTCGCTGGGTCTCTGATCCGAGCGTCCCTCCAGCCTCACCAACGGCCGTTCCCGATGTGCCCTCTGGTCCTTAAGCAGATGTCGGCCATGGCTGCGGATTCTGCGCACGAGGCCATTCGGTGGAGTAAACTTCCCGCCTCACCCGAATCCGTTCTGACCGGATCGGTCGAATGATGCTGGCAAGTAAGGATCACCCGATGTCTCAGGTTCCCTCGACAACTCCCGCGCCTCTTCCTGCACCCTCGCCACAGGCCGTACCCGCGCCACAGGCCGTACCCGCGCCACAGGCCGTACCCGCGCCACAGGGCGCGACGGCCAAACCCATGATCGCGTTTGATGACTTTGCCAAGGTCGATCTGCGCGTTGCACGTATTGTGCAGGCTGAGAATCATCCTTCCGCCGACAAACTTTTGAAACTTCAACTCGATGATGGCTCGGGCACACCACGCCAGATCTGTGCCGGCATTCGTGGCCACTACGACCCAGCTGCGTTGGTCGGCCGCCTGATCATTGTCGTGGCCAATCTCGAGCCCCGCAAAATCCGTGGTGAAGAATCGCGCGGGATGTTGCTCGCGGCGAGCGATCTTCCGAAAGATGCTGCGGCTTCAACCGGCGTGGAGCGCAAGGTGATTCTGCTGCGGCCCGATGTTGAGATCGCACCGGGTTCGATCGTGACCTGAAAGAATCAGCATCAGTCCCGGGGTGGAGGTTCACTGCCGCCCTGCATGCGCGAGCGTCCTGGTGGTCCGCCTTGATCGCGCGGGTGGCGGCTCATCCATTCGCGAGCGCGATCGCGCAGCTTGTCCGCCATGCGCGTGATAGTGGATTCCTGACCGTCGGACCTTCGGGCGAGATCGGCGCGGCGTTTGGAAAGGTCGCCTTCGAGCCTCTGGATATCCGACTGAAGCAGCTCGCCGCGCACGCGGTATTGCTCGGCGAGTTCGCCGCGGAGCTTGGCCACCAGAACCTGGCGCTCGCTGCTCTCCGGTCCCTCGTGTGTGCGGTCGTAGCGGGCAAGCGAGCGCGCGGCATCGAACGCTTCACGACCGTGCCGAATGTCCTGAAGACGCAGTTCGTAGAGCGCGCGATCGGATTTGCGGACATCCATCAACCAGCCGATCCGGTTGAGCGTCTCGCGCACCTTGACATCGGCGCGCTCGGGATTCTTGTCCCGAAGCTCATCCATCATCACCGCCAACTGTGGCGCGGCGGAGATCAGGAACTCCTGCACGGCGGCTCGATCCTCCTCGGTGACCGGTCGGTCAGAGGTTGAAGGCGGCGGGCCGCCATCTCCCGAGCGGGGCTGGCCGGGCATCGGCACCGGGCCGAGTTCGTCGATATTCGCATCTTCACCAGGACGCGGCCCCGCATGGGTTGGTGACCCGCCGCCCCCTCCCCCGCCGCGCGACTCACGAAGATCCTGAGGGATCAAGGCGACGATCTCGTCGAGCCCTGCGCCGCGATCAAGCGCATCGATGGCCTTGCTGAGCGAAGTCTTGGCCCGCTCGGCCCGCTCCAGTCGCTCGGTGAGGAACGACTTCAACCGTGCCTGACGCTCTTCGGGAGGAAGGGCAAGCAGGCCGCGGAGTGCTTCGCGATCCGAACGTGTGCGCAAGCCGGGCTGATTCTGAAATGACAAGCGCTCGCGTGAACCCTCGGGTGGAGGGTCAGAGGGTTGAGCCCGCGAAGTTGAGACGAACGCGCAGAGCGCGATCGTGGCCAACTGAATGAAGAGTTTCATCAGAGCGACTCCTGTCCGTACACCTCTTCGAGCCAGTTGGCATCGAGAGTGGGCTCGACCGCGCGCGAGGGTGAGGATGCCTCGCTGTAGCTGGTCTCCATCACCTCAAAGAGCGTGTTCAACTCGGTGTCAAGATTTTCGGAAAGATTCGGTGTGTTCTCGACAAGTGTGATGGTGATCGTCGAGCGCATGGTGGTGTAGATGCTGATGCCCAGCCCCGCGGCGGCGAGTGCCGCGGCGAGCGCCATGAACCGATGCGAGCTCCGCCATGGACGCGCAACGATGATCGGCGATGCATGGTCTGCCGGCGCAGAGCCGACGAGGCGAAGTGTTGCCGGTCCCATCGCGGCGCGTCCGCTGGTGATGGCCTCGCGGCTCAGCTCAAATGCTCGCGATTCAAGATTGGTCGATGCAACCTGCTGCTCACGGTGTGCCAGGGCATCGAGAGCGTCGGCAACAGGTGCGATGTCGGCGTGGGCACGAGTGAGGGATGCGCACGAGGTCGCGAAGATCGAGTCTTCCAAACGCGCAGGAGCGAAAGATGCCTCGGCCGCGGCGAGCGCATCGAGATTGGTCACAAGCGCGGCCAGATCAGGCGGCAGCTCGATAGTCTCGGGGTTTGAAGCGTTGTGGTTGGTGTCGCGTGGGCTGGTCATGATCTGTCCCCCGTTGCGTGAACCGGCAATCCGGCTGGCCCGGTCATCAGTTCTTTGAGTTTGCGCAGGGCCCTGTGGTGTCGGGCGAGAAGTGTGCCGAGTGGTTCAGCGAGCATGTCGGCCATCTGTTTGAACGAAAGCCCCGCGTGATGGCGAAGCTCGATGATTTCGCGATCGGGGTCTGAGAGTTGCTGCATGGCCTGGCGGAGTGCGGAGAGTTGATCGGAGTTGTCGTGAGACTGATCGGCGGTGCCTGCGGCGGTTGAACCATCGAGAACTTCCGGATCTGTGGGCACGGCCTGACGACGGGCGCGGCGCACCTCATCGCGAATGCGGTTCATGGCGACGCGGAAGAGCCACGACTCGAACCTTCCCTGTTCGGTGTACTCGCCGCTGGAGAGCTTGGTGGCCACGGTGACAAACACGGACTGGGTAACCTCCTCAGCGATATCCTGACCATGAACCCAGAGACCATCGCGTGCAAGGGTGCCGCGAGTTGACGAACGACCGTTCACGCCTGAAGGCGTTGCCTGTCCGGCCCCCGCGCAGAGTCGCGAGCGGGCGAGCGCGTAAACACGGCGTGCATAGAGCTGAACAATGCCCCGCCAACATTGCTCATCGCCGTTGGATGCGCCACGAAGAAGCGTGGCCAGATCGACCTCGGACATTGCCGGAATGCTTGAAGGACCGTCGGCGTGTCGAAGCGGATCAGCCAATCCGAGTTCCTTTGAGCATGTTCCTTTGAGCAGGATCTTTGCGGTCGTGTGAATCAGGACAGAGGTAGAACGCCGCACGGGCTCGGACATTGCACGAACACGGAGGAGTTCGGGTTTGAAAGATCCACGCTTCCGTGAGCTTTGTAGGCTAGTGTTCGGCTATGTCCACCACACTCTATGCGGTTATCGCCACCCTGCCGAGCGAAGAAGTTGGCCGCGAGTACATCGCCTGGCTTGAAGAGGGGCATGTGGATCAGGTCATCGAAGGTGGGGCACAATCGGCGATGATCGTCGAACTTGAACCCGATGCTACGGAAGTGCTGGCCCCAGGTGCGATGCAGGTCATGACGCAATATGTCTTCTCGACGAGATCGGCGTTTGACCGTTACGTGGAAAGATCGGCCCCAAAACTGCGGGCGGAAGGACTTGCGAAGTTCGGGCCGGAGCGCGGCATCAAGATGCGGCGAATGGTGGGTCGCGTGGCCTGAAACGGTGGTCGCCTGACTCAACGCGCGGGCTTGGTGGTCTTTTTGGGCGTGGAGGCCGCGGGCTTGGTTTTTTCAGCAGCGGGCGGTGGGGGAGGTGGGGGCGAGGTATCGCGCACGAGTTCGGGAAGATCGCGGAGGGTGTTGGCCGATGACCGTGCCCAGGCGTCGCGGTCCTTCTTGCCCAGTTTTTCCCACGTGAGCACACCTGTGGAGTTGTTGGCGCGGCTGAGATCGGTCAGTCGTGCATCCTTCCACGCTTCCTTGGTTGCGGGTTTGCCATCGGCATCAAACCAGATCCATTCACCATCGGGGTGCGAGGCGCGAATCTGACCGGTAACGAAGGGCTTGCCAGATGGGCTTACCAGCATGACGGGCTGATCGATGAGGCGACCCGAATCAAAGCGGATGGTGCCGCCGGCACGTTGGCAATCGCCGTGGCGGACCCAGCGTTGACCGTCCCACTTGACAGCATCTTGCGCGTAGGGCTTGCCATCAACAAGAGTGACCAGCGAACCGCCAGCGCGTGCCGCGGCGAGCTGGCTCTCGGCGGTCTGCACGCGTCCGAGCGCGGCCTGCAAGTCGGTCCTGGTCTTGTCGAGTGAAGACTGCGCTTCGGTGGACTTTTTCTCAAGTCCATCGGCGCGGGTCTTCTCGGTTTCGTATTCAGTTTTGTAGCAGCCAGCAAGCGTGAGCGTGCCGACCGAGACCAGGGCGAGGGTGAGGAACAAGCGGGGTGAAGCGGGGCGGATCATGCGGACTCCGGCGTTGAAAATGAACGTGAGGTGGTGGAGCGGGTACGTGCGAACTCGGATGAGGCTAGCACGGTTAACTGCGGAGCGGGTGCTGTTTACTTGCCTGCTCGGGCGTACATGAACCCTCCCCCCTGTCCGCTCCCTCTGGGAGGGGGAAGTTGGATGCAGCGGGTGCTGCTGAGTTGTGTGCTCTTGCATACATGAACCCTCCCCCCTGCCCGCTCTCTCTGGGAGGGAGAGTTAGAGGGTGCCTGCGGGGACTTTTTCGGTGACTCGTGGCTTGATGCTGATGCCGAGTTGCACGAGTGGGCCGTGGGGTCGCTTGGATTCTTCGGTGAGCTTGGCCGCGGCATCGGGATCGACGTAGCTGGAGGAGAGCATGGCCTTGATGGTGCCGAAGAGGCCGCGGAAGGAGCTGAAGGTGAAGTCGTTGGCGGAGGTTTCGTAGCCGCAGTGGACCATGCACTGCTGGCAGGCTTTGTTTCCGCTGGCGCGTCCGTAGCGCTCCCACTCGGTGGTTTCGATCAGCTCACGGTATGAGTCGGTGTAGCCATCCTGCAGGAGGTAGCAGGGCTTCTGCCAACCGAAGATGTTGAAGGTGGGCATGCCCCAGGGGGTACACTCGAAATCGCGCTTGCCCATGAGGAACTCAAGGAACATCGGGCCCTGGTTGAACTTCCACGTGGATTTGCGGTTTGAGAGCAACATTCGGAAGAAGTTGGTGGTCTTTTCACGCTCGCGCATGAAGGTCTTCTGATCGGGAGCCTTGGGGTAGGCGTAGCCGGGACTGACCATCATGCCTTCAACACCGAGGGCCATCATTTCATCGAAGAACTTGCGGACGGAGTTGGGGTCGGCACCATCGAAGAGCGTTGTGTTGGTGGTGACGCGAAAGCCCATCTTCACGGCAAGGCGGATGCCCTCGACGGCGGTTGTGAACGTGCCTTCGCGGCAGACGGCGAAGTCGTGGTGCTCTTCCTGGCCATCCATATGGACGCTGAAGGTGAGGTATTTGCTGGGCTTGAACCAGCCGGCTTCGAGCTTTTCTTTGAGCAGGAGGGCGTTGGTGCAAAGGTAGATATACTTTTTACGGGCGATGAGCCCGTTGACGATTTCGACGATCTGCGGGTGAAGGAGTGGCTCGCCGCCGGGGATGCTGACCATCGGCGCGCCGCACTCTTCGGTTGCTTGAAAGCACTGCTCGGGCGTGAGCTGACGCTTGAGGATGTGCGCGGGGTACTGGATCTTGCCGCAACCTGCGCAGGCGAGATTGCAGCGGAAGAGCGGCTCGAGCATGAGGACGAGCGGGTACTTTTTGTTGCGCTTGAGCTTCTGGGTGACCACGTAACTGGCAACGGTCCACATTTGGCTGATCGGGACACCCATGAGTCTGGTTCTCGCGCGAAGAGTTGAGGAGGCGAATGTTGGTGAAACGAGGCGCAGATGCTAGCGTCTACAAACGCAGAAAGCCCGAGTCTTCGCTAGATGATCACTTTGGATGGCGCACCAGCGATCGCGGCAAGGCGAGCTGCGGGACCAAGAGATCTGGGTGGGCGGAGCAGGGTTGTTGAGGTCGGGTGCGGCACCGATGGTGAGGGCGTAAAATGGGCTTCGAGGTGCTGGTGTGCCTGTGCGTACCGATCGGGCCTCGTTGGGTTGGGAGAGGTTGGGATGGATGGTGGGGGACTGGTTGCCTCGGGAGATCGGAAAAGTGTTGGTAAAGCCGGGGGTTGCCGCGCCGGTGTGGGCGGAGAAACTGCGGTGAATCTGGCCGCGAGGTTGAGGAGTTGGGAGGCGGCGAGTCGGGCCTGGCTGGGGTTGGTGGGCTGGCCCTGCGTGTTTGGGGCAATGGCGGCCCGCATCAGTGTTCTAAGGGCGTGGATGGCTTCGAGAGCGGTTTCGTGCAGGAGCGAGGCGAGAGGAGATTGGATAGCGTGTGACATTGGTGACTCCGATGATTGGGTTTCGATCGGAATATTACTGTGGGTTTTCGCATTTTGCAAGTGTTTTAGGAAAATGTTTGTAAGTCTGCGTGCTGTGGTGGGTTGAGCAGCCTGTAGAAATGCATCGCGTGCTAAACACCCGCCGGGTACGTATCGTAAATGTTCGTACACTCAGTGACGAACTCATCACCGAAGCTGATTTGGCGACATTCTGTTCGCCGCGTTGATATTGATCGCCCGCTATGCCACGAGAACCGAAGCCTTTGCTTGCCGCGGCCGAAGCTGCCCTGTTGGGAGAGCCGCAGTCGGTGAATGGATCGGGTTCGGCAAGGCCGGATGGGGGAGAGAGCGATGAGCGGCTGGTGCTTGATTACCGGGCCGGGAAGGGACCAGCGTTTGAGATGCTGGTTCGTCGGCATCACGATGATCTGATGCGGTTTCTTATCAGGCTTGTGGGCAATCGGGCGGTGGCTGAGGATGCGTTTCAGGAGACGTTCCTGCAGATCCATCAATCGGTCGAGACTTTTGACACAACTCGCCGCTTTAAGCCATGGCTTTTCACGATCGCGGCGAACAAAGGGCGGGATGCGTTGCGTAGAAGTGCGCGTCGCCGCACACTTGATCTGTCTGCACCGATCGGAGGCGGGCGCGGCGGGAAGGGGGGTGGCGGGGGGGGTGAGAGCTCCGGCGGCTCGGGCGTCCGGACGTATGTGGACTTGATGGAGGTGGATGTACCGGCACCGAGCGCGGCGTTGGACAACCAGGAACTGAGTCAGATGGTGCAGCGTGCGGTGGATGAGTTGCCGTGGGCGTTGCGGGAGATTCTTCTCCTCGCGTATTTTCAGAAGATGAGTTACAACCAGATTTCCGAGGCTCTTGAGATTCCGCTGGGAACGGTCAAATCGCGGCTGCATTCGGCGGTGGCGGCGTTTGCGAAGAAGTGGCAGGGCGTTGCGAAGAGTGGTGAGGGTGAGGGTTCAGAAGTTTGAAGAACGAGCAGCAGCATGAGTGAGGAAGCATTTACGTTTGATGGTCGCTCACCCGGGCAGGGCTGGGAAAGGGCGGGCAACGGCTTTGAGCCGAGAGTTGAGTTGACCGGCGAAGATCGTGAGGCGATGGATGCCCTGATCGAAGCGGCGTTTGATGTGCAGGGCGTGTCGGTGTTGCTGAGGGCGCGGGCGGAACGCGTCGCGGCGGTGTTTGGGTTGCTGGGGTGTGCGGTCGGCGGGGCAAGGGGTCAATCGGCGGGGACCGCGCCTGATGCGCTGGTAGACCTCACGCTTGCGCGGATTCAACGGCAGATCGCGGCGGCAAGGTCGGAAAGCCCTGCGGTGCTGAGCCCGAATGATGAGGATGCTTTCGAGGCGCTGGTGGGTAACGGGTATGAACCGGCAGGCGTTGCCAGTGTGCTGCGCAAGCGCGCCACTCATCAGCGAGAACTGCTGGCGTTGCTTGAGCCGACGCGATCGGACCTGGCCCAGAATATTGCCGAGCGGGAAGGGCGGGTCGGTCGGACGCTCGTGGTGGTGCAGTCGTCGGTGGATGGTCGAGAGAATCGGTTCAAGTTGGAAACGGCGAGATCATCGCGGTTTCGCCTTGCTGATCTTGTCACGGTGGCGGCACTGCTGCTGATTGCGTCGGCCGCGATCGGGCCGATGCTTGGGGCGATGCGAGATCAGGCACGCAAGGCCTCGTGTCAGGCGGGGTTGCTCGGGGCATCACAGGGGTTGGTGAGTTATGTGTCGGACCATAAAGATGAACTGCCGATGGCGTCGGCCTCGCTCGCGGGCAACTTGTGGTGGAATGTGGGTGTGCCGGAGTTGTCCAACTCGGCGAATCTGCACCAGATCATCAGCACGGGCTACACGACGATGAGCGATCTGGCGTGCGCGGGGAACCCGACGGCGTGCAGGCAGGATCGGGGGCAGGGTGCGGCGGATTGGCGCACTCTGGATGAAGTTTCTTACAGTTACCAGAATATGTTCTCGAAGGTGCGGCCGACGTGGCATGATCAGGCGAGGTTCGTGGTGATCGTGGATGCCTCGCCGGTTGTGCGGCGTGCGAAAGAACGGCGGCTGATCAACCCGCTGGCCAACTCGATGAACCACGCGGGGAAGGGTCAGAACGCAATCTTCTCGGACGGGAGCGTGGAGTGGCTGAACAGTCCGGTGCTGAAATCGGGCGACAACATCTGGCTGCCGCGATCGTTGGAGCAGATCATCTCGAAGCTTCGTCAACCTACGCAGGCAGAGCCGATCAACGGGGTTGAGATGCCCGAGGCGAAGGATGATGCGTTTGTGGTTCCGTGAGTGAGTATGAATGGGAATCCGGGTGAGTTTGTCTTGAGGTAGGGTTGGGTCTACCATCTCGACCCGGCTCCGGGCAGACCCGCGCCCGACCGGACCCAGATGGCCATGTATGGCTGATGGGTATGGCTGATGGGCGTGAACACCCATCGTGTTAATGTGATTGAACCAAGCGGGTCGGAGTCGGCATCGATGCCCAAGAATAAGAGCCACAAGGCCAGCCTGAAGCGTGTTCGCATTACCCGCACGGGTCTGGTGAAGCACAATCGCTCGTTCGGCAAGCACTTGCGTTCGCACAAGAGCAGCAAGCGTCTTCGCCGCCTTCGCACCGACAAGTTCATGTCGAACCCCGAGGCCAAGCGTCTCGAGAAGCTTCTGTTTCGCCGCCTTCGCGGGCGTGACCAGGCGCGGGCGACCTTGAAGCGGAGCCCCAACCCCGAGTTGCGGAAGAAGTTGCAGGCCGAGAAGCGCGAGGGGTTGAAGACCTCGGCCGCGAAGCCTGCGGCGGTGAAGAAGGCCGCGACCAAAACCGGCGTGAAGGCGGGCGTGAAAGCCGCGACGAAGCCGGGAATCAAGTCGGCCCCGAAGACCAGCACCAAAGCATCTGCAAAGGCTTAAGCCCGAGCGACAGAGTTGTTCATTAAACAAGTAGGATTTCTCAGGATGTGGGTGTTTGGTCGGATTGACTGAACAGACAGCCTTGAACAGGCAGCCTTGAACAGGCAACCTTGAACAGGCAGTCTTGAGGAATTGACGAATCGCACCCGTCCGTCGGGAAGAAGCACGAGCGTGCGGCGAAGTAGCCCGCAAGCCCGTCTCCGGCACGGACCCATTGATGGAGTTTCGCCATGCCTCGCGTACGTAAAGGTGCGGCCCGCACCCAAGCCCGTAACCGGATTCTTCGTCTCGCCCGCGGCTATTACGGCTCGGGTCACACGTCCAAGTACAAGGCTGAGTACGCGGTTATTCGCGCTGGCGTGTACGCGTTCCGAGATCGTCGCCGCCTGAAGCGCAACATGCGCCGGCTCTGGATTACCCGCATCACCGCGGCCTGCCGCATGCGTGATGCCCGGTACAGCCAGTTCATCAACGGGTTGAAGATGGCGGGCATCACGCTCAATCGCAAGATGCTGAGCCAGATCGCGATCGAAGATCCGAAGGTGTTTGACCAGATTTGTCAGATCGCGTTGAAGAACACACGCGCGACGACACCGAAGGTCAAGCAGGCGGCGTGAAGTCGGCCACTCACGTTGGCGGCGATCGTTACGAATGAGCGTCGTTGGGTTTCCCACAACGATCGAGCATTGGAGAACTGTCCATGCCGGGATGGTGGGTCACAAATGCGTTGGAGTCGGGCGGGCCGCCGTTCCTGTTTGCGTACATCATCTGGATTATCGTTTCGATCACGCTGCACGAGCTGGCCCACGGCTGGGCGGCGGTGGCCAAAGGTGACAACACGCCGATCGTGACCGGGCACATGACGTGGAACCCGGTGGTTCACATGGGTGTGCCGAGCCTGATCATGTTTGCGGTGACGGGCATGGCGTGGGGGTTGATGCCGATCGACCCGACACGTCTGCGCGGCCGGTATGCCGAGGCGTGGGTGGCGTTTGCCGGTCCGTTGATGAACTTCGCGCTGGCTGCGCTGTGCATCATCGGGAGCGTTGCAACGGTGTATGCGATTCCGGGTGGACCGGGCAACCTGCTCAAGCCCGACACGATGGCGGGGAACATCCTGCTGTTCTTTGCTTTTGGGTGTTGGTTGAACATCGGGCTTGGGCTTTTCAATCTGCTGCCCGCGCCGCCGCTGGATGGCTCGCGGATCGTGGCCTGCTTTTCACCACAATATCGCGCGATGTCGATGACCTCGGGGGGTCAGTTTGGCGGGATGGTGACGATCATCATCGGGTTTGTGCTTGCGCCAAAGTTGGTCTGGCAGATCGGGCCGTGGGTGTGGGGCCAGTCGGTGGCGCTCATCACGAGCGGTCTGGGTGCGGTGGGCATCTCGCCTACGCCGTGACGATGAATGACTCAGCGCGAACGCCGCCCCGTGGCGATGGCGGCCGCGCCGCAGAGTTTGTAGAGCGCTCGTGCTCCGACGTTGGCATCCCACTCAGGCTCGTTGGGTCTGGGTTTGAGGCCCGGAGAGACCTCGTTGAGATCGAAGCCGATGATGGTTCGGTCGGAGCGGGCGAGCAACTCGATGAGCATCGAGGCGCGGTTGAAAGAGAGGCCGCCGGCGACGGGAGTGCCGGTGTGCGGGCAGAGTGCGGGGTCGAGCCCATCGATATCGAATGAGATGTAGACGTGCTGCGGGAGAGGCTCGATGGCTTCGCGGCAGAGCCGCTCGAAGCGTTCGCCATCGTCGAGTCGGCGTGACCACTCGAAGTCGAAGTGGCTGAACGCACGCTTCTTCTGCGAGCGTCCGAAGGTCGCCTCGCCTTCGCCATAATCGCGGAGACCGACCTGAACCAGCTTGGAAACCTGTGGGATACGGGTGAGGACATTGAACATGATCGAGGCGTGTGACCAGGTGAAGCCCTCGAACGAGTCGCGGAAATCCATGTGCGCATCGATCTGAAGGATGCCGAGGCCCTTGTTGGATTTCAGCTCGCCCACATGCTCCGCGCATGCGCGGATGAATCCGAAAGGTGTGGAATGGTCGCCGCCGATGAGACCGGGGGTCTTGCCCTCTTCAAGGATTGATTGTGCGTTTGCGTAGGTGAAGGTGTTGACCTGCTCGGAGGCCGCGTTGATGGAGGCGATGCTTTTGGCATCTCGGGTGGTTGCGCCGCCCTGGTCGATGATCGGGCGAGCGAGTCGGCGGGCATCTTCGGAAAGGCGTGCGATCTTTCTGGAGATGGGTTCCATGGAGATGCCGCGTTCGTAGGTTCGGCCATACTGATGGTCGAGCAGATCGACCTGCATCGAGGCGTTAAGAATGGCCTGCGGACCCTTGGAGGTGCCGCCGCCGTACGATGTGGTGGCGTCGAACGGAACCGGGAGGAGAACAATTCCCGCTTCATCGCGTGAGTGGGGGAGGCCGAATATTCCGGTGCCGGGTTGAGCGGCTGCATCAGGGTCGAAGGGCATGGATGATGGAAGTGTCGGGAAGGCGAAGTGTCAAGGTGTGGTTGTGGAAGAGTTTGGCGCGGCGGAGTGGGATGGTTGCACGCGGCGAGCGCGGTCGAACTATCCTTGCCGCGTGAAATACGTCATAATTATCGCGGATGGTGGTGCGGATAAACCGATCGCCGAGTTGGGTGGCAAGACACCGTTTGACGCGGCGCGGACTCCGAACCTTGATCGACTTGCCGCTGTCGGGCGTGTGGGCGCAGCCCGAACAACACCACCGGGCTTTGAGGCCGGGTCGGATGTCTGTTCCATGGATCTGCTGGGGTATGACCCGGCGAAGTATCACACGGGACGTGCGCCGCTTGAGGCGGCCGCGCTGGGGTTGAAGCTCGCGCCGACGGACTGGATCTTCCGCATGAACTTTGTGACGGTGGGTGAGGGCGGAGATGCGGGGTTGATGATCGACCACTCGGCGGGGGCGATCTCGGATGCGGAGGCGAGGATCCTGGCGAAGGATCTGGTGGCGCACTGGCGAATGACGGTGCCGGAACTCGCGTCCGATTTCGCGTTGACCTCGGGTGTTTCATACCGCAACATTCTGGTGGACTCGCGCTCGCACGGGAAGCGGAAGTATGGAGAAATCAAGAGCTACCCGCCGCACGAGATTCCGCGGCGGCCGTGGCGCGAGCACGCACCGGCGGTGAAGCCCGGAGCGGGCGGTGCAGAGGATGTGGCAGGCGCGGTGGCGATGAACAAGCTGATGCAGGTTGCGGGCGAGTTTCTGCCGCGACATGAGGTGAACAGGGTACGAATCGCGGCGGGCAAGCGTGCGGCGAACATGACGTGGATCTGGGGGCAGGGGCTGCGGCCGAACATGCCGTTGTTCCACGAGCGGTTTGGCCTTGAGCGCGGGGCGATGACCACGGCGGTGGATCTGCTTGCTGGTATTGCGTTGTTGATCGGTTGGGAGAAACTCGATGTGCCGGGAGTGACGAGCTACCACGATAACGATTACGGCGCGCAGGGGCGCGCGACGTGCGAAGCGATCGGGCGGAACGACATTGTGTGTTGTCACGTTGAATCGCCGGATGAGGCTTCGCATCAGGGTGATTGGAAGACGAAGCTGGCGACGGTGGAATCGATCGATTCGCTGGTGGTCGGTCCGGTTGCTGAGCATCTGCAGCGCGCACACAAGGATGATTGGCGCGTGCTGGTATTGCCCGATCACTACACGCTGGTGACCACACGCAAGCACGACCCCGCGCCTGTGCCATGGATGATGAGCGGTAAGGGGATCGGCCCGAAGGTCGATGCGGGGCGCAAGGTTCGATTCACAGAAGCCGAGGCCGATCTGTGCAAGCCGATGTCCGAAGGGTACGGGTTGATGGAGCTGTTTCTTCGCGGCACAACTGAGGATATGGCGAGGTGGGCATGAGCGATTCACCGCGCACACCGTCGGATGATGCGGATGGAGGCCCAGACTCAGTTCCTGCTGAAGGTGATGGGTTGCCGGTGGCGCGGCCTGTGTCGTTGCCGACACCATCGGTGGGGGGATCGGGGGGAACGATTCTGCCGCCGCAGATCTTTGATCTGGCGGAAGATCGCTGCCCCAAGTGCGGGAATGTGATGGGCACGACGGATGTGGTGTGCCTGAAGTGCGGGTACGACTTCCGTGCCAATGCGGTGCGCGAGGTGGAGACGGGGGAGGCGAATGTAGCCTTGGCTACAGATGAACCGAAAGTTCCGGTCGAGTTTGTGATGCCGGGCAGATTGAGCGCGAAGACGTTGGGGATCGTGGGGGGTGTGTTGGCGATAGGTGCGCTGGTGGCCTCGGGCGTTTTCGCACCTTCGGGCGGTGCGTGGGTGGTTGTAGGGCTTGTGGTGCTGTGTGCGTATCAGATTGTGCTGCACACGGCCACGGGTGTTGCGGCGGTGGCGGTGGCGGCGAAGCTGAGCAGTGAGCGGTTCGGGCGGCATGATCTCGCGTTGGGTCGGATGTTTGTGGCCTTCTCGCTCTTTCAACTGCTGACACGTGTGCGTGTGCCGACGGGCTACACGACACTCAACGTGGCGTTGGCGTGGGCGGTCGCGCTGGCGGCGTACTACGGCACGGTCATGATCCTGTTCAGGAAAGATCGGGCGGAGGCGGCGCTGATCGCGCTCTCGCACTTTATGCTCTGGATTCTGCTGAATGCCGGGATGGAACTGTCGGGGTTGGTCGGCGCGGCGGTTGCGGCGGGGGCCAAGCCGACGCCCTGAACTTCGTGGGCGATTGGGTGGTAATCTGGTGATCAGGGGTGAAGTGCTTGGGTTCATGCAGAGATCGCACGTATCATTCAGACCGTATACACGCGGGAGTTCCGTCAACTGAGGCGGAGTTGTCGTGCTGGCGCGTCGTGTTGTTGAGAGGAACCGCTCAAGATGATCCCGACCTTTACTCCGTCGTCCGAGATCGTTCCGGCCGACCTTGATGCCACGCAGTGGGCGCTGCTTGAGCCGCTCTATCAAGAGTTGCTGGACCGCAAGCTGCACTGCAAAAACTGCCTTGAACGCCTGATTCTTGATCGCAGCGAACTTGATGCGACGGTTGGCGAGACGAGCAACATGCTCTACGTGCGCATGACCTGCAACACCGGCGATGAAGCGGCCAACAAGGCGTATGTTGACTTTGTCGAATGCGTGCAGCCGAAACTGAAAGAGATCAGCTTCGAGATCGACAAGAAGATCGCGCACGCACCGCAGGCGAAGGAACTGGATCAGAAGCGGTATGAGGTTTACCTGCGCGATCTGAATGTCGCGGTGGGTCTGTTTCGTGCGGAGAATGTTCCGCTTGAGACCGAGCTGACCAGGCTTGACCAAGAGTATTCGCAGATCTGCGGGGCAATGACCGTTAACTTTCGCGGCCAGGAACTGACTCTGCCGCAGATGGGCCGGTTTAACGAGGTGCCGGATCGAGAGACGCGAGAAGAGGCGTGGAAGGCGGTGGCGGGGCGCAGGTTCAAGGATGCCGACGCGATCGATGCAATCTATGAGAAGATGCTGGGAATCCGAACAACCATCGCAACCAACGCAGGGTTTGAGAACTATCGCGACTATGCGTTCAAGGCGAAGCGGAGGTTTGATTACACACCCGAGACGTGTCACGAGTTTGCGCGTGGTGTCGAGCAGGTGTGCGTGCCCGCACTGCGAAAGATCATGCAGGAACGCAGCCGCGAGATGGGTGTGAGCCCGCTGCGCCCGTGGGATGGTCAGGTGGACCCGAAGGGTCGTCCGGGCCTACGGCCATTTGAGGGCGCGCAGCAACTGGTGGAGCGGACGACGAAGCTCTTCCAACGCATGGACAGCTCACTGGCGGAAATGTTCGAGTATCTGCAGGATGGTGGGAAGGGGGCGAGTTCATCGTGTCTGGATCTGGAATCGCGCAGGGGCAAGGCTCCCGGCGGATATCAGACCAACCGCGACCGCATTCGCAAGCCGTTCATTTTCATGAACGCCGCGGGCTTGCAGCGCGATGTTGAGACGATCGTACACGAGGCGGGACATGCGTTTCACGCGCTGCTATGCCGGGCCGACCCGCTGATGGCGTATCGGTCTGAGGTGCCGCTGGAGTTCGCGGAAGTCGCATCGATGAGCATGGAACTTACGGCGCACCCGTTCATGGAAGAGTTCTACACCAAGCCCGATGCCGATCGGGCGCGGCGTGTTCACCTCGAAGGTATCGTGCTGAGCCTTGCGACCATCGCGATGGTCGATCAGTTTCAGCATTGGATCTACACCACACCCGGGCACACGCGGGTTCAACGACATCAGAAATGGGCCGAGCTTGTGAGCCGCTATGGCCCGGGTCTGGATTGGACGGGTCTTGAGCAGTTTCTGCTCACAGGCTGGCACAGAATTCTACACCTCTTCGGCGTGCCTTTCTATTACATCGAGTATGGCATTGCGCAGCTCGGCGCGTTGCAGGTCTGGTTGAACTATCGGCGCGATCCGCAGGGGGCAATCGCGGCGTATAAGCGGGCTCTCTCGCTGGGCGGCTCGCGACCGTTGCCCGAGCTGTTTGCGGCGGCGGGGCTCGAGTTTGCATTCGGCCCGCCGGTGGTGAAGCGGCTGATGGATGAGTTGCAGACCGAACTGGCCCGCATGCCGAGTTGAGCACTGATCGGCATGTGTGTGGCGCGGCTGGCCAGCTTTCGCTACCATGTTCGCACGAGGAGCGACCAAGGATGATGTCGTCTGTTGCGAAGTGCGGAGTGTTGTTGGTGTGGTGCGCGGTCGGCGCGGGTGCGGCGATGGCGCAGACCCAGGCCGCGCCCGGCGAACGGGTTGCGCAAGTGCCGATCCGAACCGATGGTCCGAAGAGTCTGGACCCGGTGAAGGGCTCGACGCAGTATGACAATCAGGCGTGCTCGCAGATCTTTGATTCGCTCGTGCAATACAAGTATCTCGTACGCCCGCTGGAGATCGAGCCGTGCCTGATTTCTGAGATGCCCGTGATCACGGAGAACTCGGACGGGACTCAGACGTGGCGGTTCAAACTGCGTGATGATGTGCGGTTTCACGATGATGCATGCTTTGCGGGCGGTCAGGGGCGGAAGGTGAGATCGGGCGACGTCTTCTATTCATGGAAGCGGTTGGCCGACCCCAAGTATGAACTTGAGAACTGGTGGGTGATCGAAGGGTTGGTCGTCGGATTTGATGCATACAAGGCCGTGCAGGGGGCCGCGGTGGGCACCAACCCGGAGGATCCAGCCTCGATGGGTGCCGCGATGAACAAGACGCGAGAGAAGGTGCGCACGCAGGCCGAAGCGAGCGGCGGGGCTGATGCGGCGATGGTGATGTTTGATGAGGCGGTCACCCACGCAAAGCCGGGGGTCTTTGATTACGATGCGCCGGTTTCGGGGTTGAAGGTCATCAATGACCTTGAGTTTGAGGTTCTGCTGACCAAGCCGGTGCAGCAGTTCCGGTGGAAGCTGGCGCAGTTTCAGCTTTCGGTTGTGCCGCGAGAGGCGGTTGAGAAATATGGCGAGCAGTTTGGTGCGCACCCTGTGGGCACAGGCCCGTACATGGTGAAGGATGGTGATTGGCAGCCGGGTCGGTTCATCAACTTCACGCGGAACCCAACGTATCGGCCTGAGTTCTATCCATCGCAGATCGGGCCTGATGTCGCGGAAGCAGCGCGGGACACGAAGCTCGGGCTTGATCAGGCCGCGGGCAAGCGGTTGCCGATTCTTGACCGGGTGGAGTGTCCATTTTATGTGCCCGACCCGGTGATGTGGCTCGACTTTGAATCGGGCAAGCTCGGGTTTGTGCAGATCCCCGCCGAGTACTTTGACAAGGCGATCAATCGACGGACGTTGAAGATGAAGCCCGCGTACGCATCGAAGGGCGTGACGCTCTTTCCGGTGCCGCTGCTCGACTTTATCTTCCGCGGGTTCAACATGGAAGACCCGATCGTCGGAGGGTATGACGAGAAGCGGAAGAAGCTGAGGCAGGCGATCTCGCTGGCGTTCGATCTTGATGAGATGAACGAGTCGTTCTACAACAGCACGAACATTGTGTATGACGGGCCGATACCGCCGGGACTTGATGGGTTTCCGGCGAATGGTGATGCGCCGGTCAGCTATCGCGGGCCCGATCTTGCCCGCGCGCGAAGGTTGCTGGCCGAGGCTGGGTATCCGGGTGGGAAGGGCTTGCCCGAGATTCTCTATTACAGCAGTCGCGGCGGAAATCAAGAAGAGCAGACGCAGGCGGAACTTCTGTTCTGCAAGAGTATCGGTGTGAGGCTCAAGCCGAGGCTGGTGGATTTTTCGGAGATGATTGAGGCGGTGAACAAGAAGATTGCGATGATGTTTGGCTATGCGTGGGGGAGCGATTATCCGGATGCCGAGAGCAACCTGGCGATGTTTTACAGCAGGAACAAGGCGCCGGGATCGAACACCTTCAACTACGATCGGCCGGAATATGACCGGATGTATGAGCGCAGTCGAACCATGCCGCCCGGACCCGGACGTACGAAACTTTATGAGCAGATGCGCGACACGCTCATCGAGGATTGCGTGGTGATCGGGTCGCTGGCAAGAACGCGGTTTTATGCGATCAACCCGTGGTTGAAAAACTTCAAGCCGACAGAAGACTTTCAGAACTGGTATAAGTATCTTGATGTGGATGACACGAAGCGGCAACCGTGAGCGCGGGTGCGGCTGAGGCTGAGGAATGGAGAGAGACGAACAGGCATGTGGGCGTATGTGCTGCGAAAGCTGTTGTACTCGATCCCGATCTACCTCGGGATTTTGTTGATTGTGATGGCCGCGCTGCGTGTGAGCGATCCGGTCAATGCGTACCTTGGCAAACACGCCTCGCCCGAGCAGATTGAGTTGAAGCGCGAGGCGATGGGCCTGAACGAGCCGTTTGTGTATCAATACGGCAAGTTTCTCCGACAGGTCTTCACGCTGGACTTTGATTCGACCAAGAGCTGGCGTTACGAGACGCGAAGCGTGGGCGAGATTCTCTCGGAGTCGGTCGTGCCGACGCTCTCGATCACGCTGCCGGCCTTCGTGATTACGACGATTGTTTCGATCGGCGTTGGACTGATCGCGGCGTTCTACCGCGGGCGGGTGATCGACCGCGCGCTCATGGTGCTCATCGTGCTGGGCATGAGTGTAAGTGTGCTGGTCTTCATCATCTTCGGGCAATACTTCGGCGCAAACTGGTTGAAGGAGCACTGGGGGCTCGACTGGTTTGCGGCGGGCGGATATGAGCCGGGAATCGGCAAGTGGGCGTATTACTGCGCGCTGCCGGTGGCCATCGATGTCATTCTGGCCATGGGGTATGACACACGGTTCTATCGCGCCGTGATGGTCGAAGAGGCGACACGCGACTACATCACGACCGCGGTGGCCAAGGGGGCGAGCAAGCGCAAGGTGATGTTCGTACACATGCTGAAGAACGCGATGATCCCGATCGTCACGCGGATCATGATCAGCTTCCCGTTCCTGATCGGGGGGTCCATCCTGCTTGAAACTTACTTCCGCATACCGGGCATGGGGCGTGCACTGATTGAGGCGATTGTCAATAAGGACTTTCCGGTGATTCAGGCGTTCACGGCGGTCTTCGCCGCGATCTTTGTGCTTTCCAATATTCTGACCGACGTGCTGTATGCACTTGTCGATCCTCGCGTGAGGCTCTCCTGAACATGAGCGCCCTTGCACGAGCGTGGTCGAGTCGCGCCTCACGGAAGTTCCGGCGCAGCCGTTTGGCCGTGGGCGCGATGGTCATCATCGTTGTGTATGTGCTGATCGGTGCGTGGCTCACGGTTGCCGATATCGCGGCCACCGTGACAGGCACACGCGACTTTGCTGGCGGCGGGCAGACGCTGGTGACCTCGTTCTCGCTTGATCGGGTCGATGCTCGGGTCGGTCCGCTCACGAAGCGAGGTTGGCTGGAGACCGAGCAGGCCGAAGTCCGGGCGCGGCACGTGAAGTATTACCTCAGCGGGTTTGAGAAAGCCCTGCGCCTCAGGAGCCCGGAGTCGCGTGCTGATGCGCTGGCCGCGATACGGCTGGGCGAGCGCGCGGTGGGTGTTTCCGAAGTGGAAGCGGCACGGATAGTCGCTGAACTTGTTGCCGCGTATCACGACCTTGATCAGTATGACGATCTGGATGATCCGGATGCGACGGTGGCACGGGAGAAGCTTGATGCGCTTGAACGCAAGGTTGAGACGTTGTTTGTGCCGCTCTCGGGTTGGAAGCGGTGGGTGTACGACTTCCGGTTGAGTCTGGGGACTGATCGGCAGGGGAGATCGACCTCGGCCCGCGCGCTCTATTCGATCAAGGTGGCGTTGCAGATCGGGTTGATCGTCAGCGTGGTCTCGGTGTTGCTTGGTGCGCTTCTCGGCGCGGCGGCGGGGTATTACGGCGGTTGGGTTGATGGTGTCGTGCAGTGGATGTATTCGACGCTCTCGAGCGTGCCGGATCTGGTGCTGTTGGCGGTGCTGGCGTACATGTTTACCGACAGCTATTTTGATGACAACACGCGACCGTTTATCTCGCTCGTGCCGGTGTACGTAGCGATGTGCATGACGTTCTGGATCGGGCCTTGCCGCGTGATTCGTGGCGAGACGTTGAAGCTGAAGGAGCTCGAGTACATCCAGGCAGCGCAGGCGATCGGGTTCTCGCGGTTGTACATCCTTGTCCGGCACATTCTTCCCAACACGCTGCACCTCATGTTCATCAACTTCTCGCTGCTGTTCATCGCGGCGATCAAGTTTGAGGTGGTGCTGAGCTTTCTTGGGCTGGGTGTGAAGGCGGGTCCGAGCTGGGGACGGATGATCGGTGAGGCGACGCAGGAGGTCATCAACGGAAACTTCTGGCAGATCGGCACGGCCACGGTCTTCATGTTCGTGCTGGTGCTTGCGTTCAACATTGTGTCGGATGCCTTGCAGGATGCGTTTGACCCGAAGCACGTCGGGTGAATGACGTGAAGAGTGAGTGTTGATGAGTGAAACTCCCATCTTGTCTGTTCGTGGCCTGACGACTCGGTTCCGCACCGATCGCGGCACCGTCACGGCCGTTGACGATGTGTCGTTTGATCTTGCGAAGGGTGAGACGCTGGGAATTGTTGGTGAATCGGGGTGCGGCAAGACGGTGACGAGCAAGACGATCATGCGGCTGTTGCCGGAGCGCACGGCGATCATCGATCCATCGAGCCGGATCATGTTCGAGGGAATGAATCTTGCAACAGCCGATGAGCGGGCGATGCGACGGGTGCGCGGCGATCGGATTGCGATGATCTTTCAGGAACCGATGACGAGCCTGAACCCGGTCTTCACGGTTGGATGGCAGATCGACGAGGCTCTGAAATATCACAAGCGCGAGCTTGATTCACACCAGCGTCGGGCACGATCGATCGAGATGCTGAGGTTGGTTGAGATCCCCGAGCCGGAGCGGCGATACGGCGAATATCCGCATCAGCTTTCGGGTGGCATGAGGCAGCGGGTGATGATCGCGATCGCGCTCTGCTGCGAGCCCGACATCCTGATCGCTGATGAGCCGACGACCGCGCTTGATGTGACGATTCAAGCGCAGATCCTCTCGCTGATGGATGGGCTCAAGAAGAAGCTGGGAACGGCAATTGTTCTCATCACGCACAACCTTGGTGTGGTGGCGCAGGTATGTGACCGCGTGATGGTGATGTACGCGGGGCGGGTGATCGAGAGCGGGACGGTGTGGGACATCTTTCACCGGCCGCAGCACCCCTACACACGGGCACTGCTCGATTCGATCCCAAAGTCCGGGCGACACGAGCAGGCAGAATCTGGGAGACCGAGCCGGCGGCTGCCGACCATCGATGGGATTGTGCCGAGCCTGTTTGATCTGCCGCCGGGATGTCGGTTTCAGGATCGCTGCAAGCATCGGCAGGAGCGGTGTGTGCGCGAAGAGCCCGCGCTTCTTGATTCGACAGCCGCTGCCGGCAATATCGTGCAGGTAAGGTGTCACTTCCCTATCGCCGCACCGACGGTTGTGGCGGGGAGGGAGGGCCGATGAATGCAGTTGCGCCAAATGGGCAACCTCCGTTGCTCGAAGTGTCAAACCTTGTCAAGCACTTCCCGGTGCGCGGCGGTGTGTTCAATCGCGTTGTGGGCCAGGTGAAGGCGGTGAGCGGGGTCAGCCTGAGCGTGCAGCCTGGCGAGGTTGTCGGCATTGTGGGCGAGTCGGGTTGCGGCAAGTCAACGCTTGGAAAGTGCATCATTCGGCTGATCGAACCTACGGCGGGTTCGGTCAAGTTTGAAGGGCGCGAACTTGCAGGGCTTGGACATGCCGAGATGATGCCCTTCCGGCGCGCGATGCAGATCATCTTCCAAGACCCCTACTCATCGTTGAACCCGCGGTTGACGATCCGCAAGATGTTGCGCGAGGCGATCAGCTTTCACCATGTGGTTGCGCCGGAAGCAGTTGATGGATATATCGACGAGTTGATCACCAAAGTCGGTCTGCGCCGTGATGCGGCGGACAAGTTCCCGCACGAGTTTTCGGGCGGACAGCGCCAGCGGGTCGGGATCGCGCGTGCGTTGGCGGTCAAGCCGCGATTTCTGGTTGCTGATGAGCCGGTGTCGGCGCTTGATGTCTCGATCCAGGCACAGGTATTGAACCTGATGATGCAACTGAAGGAAGAGTTCGGGCTGACGCTGTTGTTCATCAGCCATGACCTGAAGGTCATCGAGCGATTCTGTGATCGCGTGGCGGTGATGTACCTTGGGCATATCGTTGAGATGTTGCCGTGCGCCGACCTGCACAGGCACGCGCAGCATCCGTACACCAAAGCGTTGCTCGGTGCGAACCCCATCGATGACCCGAGCGAGCGTGTGGCCGCGGGCGCAGGGCTTGGGCTGACTGTGCTGCAGGGTGATGTTCCTAGCCCGTTCAACCCGCCCAAAGGGTGCCCGTTTGTCGGACGATGTCCGGTGGTGATTGATCGCTGCAGGAGCGAGATGCCGCCACTGGAGCCGAAGGCCAGCTCACCGGCTGATGGTGACCGGCGCACCGCGTGCTGGGTGGTGAGTTGATCGAGTTTGTTCGGGCGATCGGTCGATAGCTGTGAACCATGAGCAGCAGGGGAACGCTATGTTCAACGTCGATACCAGAGACTCGGTCGATAATGGCAGCACGTCCCGTGTTTGATGCAGCGGGAGTTGCGGCGCACGGCATTGGGCGCGGCGATTTCGTGGCCCTCGTCTTTGCGGGTGCTATCGATGAGCTTGGTGATGTGGCGGGTCACTACACGTGGAACACGGCCCGCAAGTTCGCGCTGACCGACCATCGCTTGTCGGCCACACGCGATCTTGCCCGGCTTGAGCATTCGCCGCTGCCTGAGTGGCCCGAAGATAGTGTTCGGCCCACACCCGGTGTCTGCTTCGTCTTTGCCGATGCGAATCATCCTGCGGTCTTCTCGCTTCGCGCGCAGGGCGGCCTTGAGTTTGAGCATTTCGTGACTCTGCCTGAACTGACTGTTGAAACCGTCCGGCGGCGCAGGCTCAAAATTTTTCTTGATGAGGCGGGTGTGAGGCCGGTCGTCATGCTTGGATTTGGCGATCAGGGGCGGCGGGTTGCGGAGGAACTGGTGAGGCCTGGCAGAGAGTGCGTAGAGCGATACGTCGTGGAATCGGATGCATCGCGGAGCAATGACGCGGCGAGATTTGGGCTTGTCGGCATCGCGCCAGATAATGAGCGGGTTGCGAACTCGGCGATACTTTCAACACCGCTGGCGCGTCCGTGGACCTTCGCGAGGATCGTGGCTGATGCGAGGCGCGATGGTCGGGCCGTGCTGGACAACAGTCTGCCGTGGGATAACCGCCGCGAGTTTGAAGGAGTCGGCCCACTGCGCCTGACTTGCGCGGCGGCCAGAGTGCTGTCAACTGATAGTGCATGGTCATCGTGCGGAGTGCCGGTTCAACTGCTTGCGGCAAGAGACGATACGCGGATGCTCGGCGGATCATCGATCCGACACCTGAGCAGCGGACACCGATTGAACATTGGCATGGTTCGCGGCGAGGTGCTGGCGCGTGCTTCGGTATCGGATGCACTTTCCAAGTGCTTTGTCCGTGCCAATACCTGTTGGGCGGGGATTGATGGACAATCGAATCAGCACGATGCAGCCGTGTCGATCTTCGCAGCACGCGAATTTCTTGCTGAGTATCTGGCGCACGCTGTTGCGAGGGTGATGCCCTCTGACCATCGAGTGGCACTGGGCGCGACGCTCTTCGAGCGCACGGTGATGCGCACGACCACCGGGCGCAGCCTGGGCCCGCCCTTCATGACCGCGTGCGAGCAGACAACGGTCGGACTGCTGGCCGCGGCGTTTTCCTCCGATGCGCCGATCGTTGAGATCGGATCGGCGATTGGCGGTAGCACGCTGTTGATGGCGGCGGCGACCGCGACTGGCATGGGCACGGGACCGGAGATCGTCTCGATCGACCCTGATGCACCGACGAGACCGATGATGCGAGCGCTGTTTGAAGTTGAAGGTCATGCAGAGCGATTGAGGCAGGTGGTCAAGACTTCGGGTGAAGCCATCGCGGAGCTGCAGCAGCTTGCAGGCAAAGTGGGGCTGGTGTTCATCGACGGGTTGCACACGGCCGAAGCGGTCCTGGATGACTACGTGAACTATGCGGCGTTGATTCGAGTGGGTGGGTGTCTTGCGTTTCATGATGCGGATCTGCGATTCAACGGGATCTATCGCGTAGTTGCGGATCGCGTGATGCGGGATCGTCGCTTTCGTCCGCTGTTTATGGTCGATTCAATCGCTGCCTTCCAGCGCGTCGATATTGCGGAGTGATGACGCTCTGTGCACGCAACGGAAAGAAAACGACCCGGCAGATTGCCGGGTCGTATATGTAGATGTGATCGAGAAACGAGGTTGAGTCGCGATCAGGCGTTGACCGTGACGGTATCGATCCTTGTACTGCCTCGGACGCTGAGGTTGTCAAAGGCCACGGCGAAGAAACGCTGATTGCCGATGGCGAACCCATCCGGAAGGTTGAAGCGGAGTCGGTAGTTGCTGCTGGAACCGAGGCGGTTGCCGTTGCCGATGAGCGTGTCGGTGTTGCGATCAAAGCTGCCGTTGTTGTTGGAGTCGTGAAAGAACCCGACGCTGGCGATGCTGCCATTGTCGCTTACACCGCGTGCGAGGAAAGTGAGCCGACTGCCGATGCTCGCCGTTGCAGGATTGACCGTGAAGGTCGTGATGGAGGGGCGCACGTTCCTTGTAATGGTGATGTCGAGCGTGCGGGTCGGGCTGCGAAGGCCGACGATGTCGGTGGCCTTGGTGAAGAAGCGGTTGACACCGTTGCGGAAGGATGTGGGAACGGTGAGTGTCAGCGACCAGCGGCTGCCATCCTGTGTGCCCGTGCCCAGGAGGATATCGGCGGAATCAAACCGACCATTGTTGTTGGAGTCGCGGTAGAAATCGACGCGGCCGAGTGAGACCCCATCATCATCGGTCACACCGGTGGCGGTGAGGGTCAGGTCGGACCCCTTGCTTGCGCTGCCGACATCCGAGGTGAGGGCGGTGATCTTGGGGGCGCGATTTCGAGCGAGTGTCTGAAGGCGTGTGACGGATGTCCCTTCAAGACCGAGTGCATCAAGACCGACGGCAAAGAAGCGCTGAGCGCTCGCGCCCCATGCCGGGTCGATGGTGAACTGCAGCGATGCGGCGCCATCGGTCGGTGCGTTGCTGCCGAGCAGCTCGTCGGTGGTTGTATCGAGAAGTCCGTTGCCATCCGAATCGCGGAAGAACTGAACGGTCTGCGCGTTGCTTGAGATGGTGTTGGCGGTCAGGGTGATGGCGCGGCCGCGACGGGCGTTGCCGGTGGGACCGGTCAGTGAGTCGATGGTTACCGGGGGAAGCGAGGTGAAGGTAAAGTCCTGCTGAACAACTTCACTGGTGCGGTCGGCCGAGTCGGTGGCACGCGTGTAGAAGACGCCGCCGGTGCCCCATTCGGGCTGCACGGTGGTCGCGAGCGTCCAGCGGTCGGAGGTGCCATCGCGGGTCAAATCACCGATGACTTCGTCATCGGACTGCAAACCCGGTGTGCCGTTGGATTCACGGTAGAGCGAAGCGGTGGAGACGGTGCCGCTGTCGTCGGGGTTGGAGACGCCGCCAGCCGTGAAGGTAATGGACTCGCCCCATGTGATGGCGCCCGAGGGCGAACTGGTGAGCGATTGGACCAACGGCAAGTTGGATGCGGTGAGTGTGAACGCGGCGGAACCGACGGTGGTATCAAGTCCGTCGAAAGCCTGGGCGAAGATGCGACCGATGCCGGCGCGGATGAAGGTGGGGACGGGGCCTGTGAAGACATACGAGGGGGTTGTTGGTGCATTGACCCCTGCACCGATGAGGCGGTCGGCGGTGGTGCTGAGCACGCCGTCATCGTCAAGGTCGTACCAATAAGTGACTTCGAGGGTGCCGGTGATGTTGTCGGCATCGGTGGCTGAAATCGTGAGCAGCGTCAGCTCGCTGGCGCGGGTGAGGGTGGAGGGCCCGATGGTTACACCCGAGACCTCTGGTGCGGTGTTGCCGACGAAGAAGGCGGCGGATGCGGTGTTGTCGCCTTCGTTGGCCTCGGTGATGACGCCGCCGGAGTCGGCAACGGCGATCACGAAGCGGTCGCCCAAGGTTGCATCGGAGGGAATGGCGACACTGAACGGGAAGCCGCGTGTGCCGGTAGCCGGGATGCTGAGCATGTTTTCAAAGATGCCGAGCTCTGTGTCGGCACCATCGAGAACATTGTCGGTGGAGAGGTAGAACTTGACGTTAAACGGGGCATCCGCGGCGGTATCGCCGTTGTTGGTGATGGTCGAGTTGATCTGGATGCTGCCGCCGGGGAGAGCGTTGTTCGCCACGGCGAGTTCGGTGTAGGCAAGATCCACGGCAAGAAGCTGGCGGGTTTCGAGAGGTTCGAGGAGTTGCTTCACGGAGAAGCCATCACCAAGCCCCGCGCTGCGCACGAGCGCATCGGTGCGAGGGCCAGAGCGAGCAAATCGACCACGACCACCAAGAGTGTTCAAACGCATGAGTATCTTTCCTAAATGCCAAGTGACGAGAAGTGTTGAGCGAAAGTGCAGAACCGACAACGCCCGAGCCAACATGGCCGGGCATTCATCTCTCGTCTCGCACTCTCTACCTAAATCACCCGTGACACCACCCGCCCTGACACCACCCGCCCTGACACCACCCGCCCGAAACCACCCGCCCGAAACC
>Ga0209490_10000044_pt1 | contig 142592 bp, 122 predicted proteins | sample MAT06_FD_187209 | JGI IMG/M metagenome (GOLD analysis project Ga0209490, IMG submission 187209) | Freshwater microbial communities from Lake Fryxell liftoff mats and glacier meltwater in Antarctica - MAT-06 (SPAdes) (version 2) | ecosystem: Environmental > Aquatic > Freshwater > Ice > Liftoff...
CGCACATCTTCAGCATTGAGCGTATATTCCGCTATCATGGTCTCGACTTGGTTTGGTTTGGACGGTTGTGGTGACCTAAACCTAACCCAACCAAGTCACTTGTCAAGCCTGCTTCAACATCCGTGATTCACTGACTTTGCAAAACTTTATCGCTCCACAACTTGAGGTGATACGTCCAATTCGAGATAAATAGGAAAAAAAGGCTATTCAGATATGACAGAAAATCAGGGGAAACAAAAAAAGAGGTGGTATTGGGAACGGGTTAATCGTTCTGTGCTTAAGCGCAACGCTTTTATGTACCTCGTGTTCCCTGATGACCCTATACATCCTTAGACTGGGTATTGCAGGGAACAATGAAAAATTACCATCCTATTCTGCCGAGACGATTGAAATGGTCTGTGAACATTTTGATTTTGATGCGCAGGATAGTTTTTGTGACACGACATGACGGCAGACACCATGAACATTAGACAGTGCTTTCCGTCGGCGGCAATTGGGCAGAACCTATCAGGAATTATCTGTCTACTTGGATGACCCAATACGTGTCTCTTCAAATTGTATAGATGAGGAACATCATTTTTTACAGTTATGCCCTCATCCATCTGAATGTAATCTCCCAAGTTACACCATTTATATGTCCTGCTATTTTTGGTTGATTAGAGATGAATCTTCACGATTTAGAGGTCAATTGACTTCTGCGGTTATCTTTGAATTTGATCCGCAAACGGAGCGGTTACTCTATCGAGGTGTCTCTCCTTCGATGGAATCGTAACTTTGAACTCATTGAAACTTAGTAAGTGAGTAAAGGGCTTTGAGCCTGTAAACATCTGGTCGGACGCGTGATCGCTGAATGTGTTTCAGGGTTACGCTTGCGCCTGATACAACCAGCGAACCAGACAGTTGAGCAGGTGTTGCCCGGCAGAATTACTGGCAAAACTTTCAGCCTGATCACCACGTCCATCAGCATGGCGCAGGGCAGAAAATACGACTCTTCCAGCACCAGGTTTTGCCTCAACCACGTAATCATTCACCGTAAACAGGCGTGCGTCCAGCCGCCCGATAACAGGCGTGAGTACAACGCGTTCGCCCAACATGCTTTCCAGCACAGGTCGCAATGTAGCGCGGTCAAAAACGCGATCATTCGCCACAGAGTAGCATTGCATATCAGCACTGCCTGAATGCGGAAAGCCTTCAAGTGCGGGATGTGGATACAGCAATTTCACCGATTCGCGCCAGAACGGAAGGGTGTGCGTGGGCAGTATGCCCGCATCCGGTTGTAATACCACGGCGCGACCGCCCTGTTTCACCCATTGCGCCAGTTCGGATGTCCAGTGAGAGGTGATGCGCACTGGTGCATCGCCTGTGGATGTCGCGGCAATCACGGGCGCGAAACCCAGCGCCTTGTCGAAATGCACGTCTGACCAGTCCGGTTCAGGATACCAGAATTGCGACCAGCGATTATCGATGCGACCGTCTGCGTGCCACAGGGTCACTTCAAGTGTACCCATAACGGCAACGGTGGATTGAGGCATCATTACTTCAAACGTCGCGACTTCCTGTAATCCGCCTGCGTTATAGAGAGACTCGATTGTCAGTTGTCCCTCATCGATCACAGTATCTGCACTGGTGAGTCGCCAGGTCAGTCGATGCGCATGAATCGCGGTGGTATTCGCCAGCACCGCAACAAACCTGATGCGTGTTCCGGCGCGATGATTGAACCTATCGAGTCGTGCGGGTCGGTCTCCGCCATTCTGCCAGACGCGGGCGCGTCCCCGTTCCAGCACAAGCACATTTTCTGCGTTGAAACTGCGGAATGCATCCGGGTCGAATTTAGGCAGGTTGTGATCGTCAAATAACCCGGAGGTGGACATAGGCGTATCACGTAAGCCTGTGATGACATATCCACCGATGTTGCCGCGTGAGCGCGTATGTTCCAGAATCAGTTTGCGCACGACGAACGAACCTGCCCGCGAAGTCGCCTGCAAGTCAGCGTCGGTGAATGGAAAGTCGCCGTCCGCACGGATAGCAGACATCCGCGCTTCCTGATCGCGATATGCCCAGCGATGGATGCCGCCATCCTTGCCCAGCAGATCGCGCCACGAGGGACGCTTTCCGTCCGCATCGCGTAACAGGACAGGATCACGGTAATCGTCGTTATCGCAGAATTCCCCGAAAATCCACGGACGTGCAGGTCGCCAGTCGCGCTGGAAATGATCGCATAACGGTGCGAAATTGTGGAGTTCACTATAGAAGTGATAATCGACAAAATCGGCGAAGTCGCCAAATTGTCCGCCATAAGCTTCGCCACTGCCGCTATTGTCACAGATCAGCGCATCGTGAATATGTGTGCGCGCCAGCGCGTCCATTTCTGCGATCAGCGCGGTATCTGCCATCGCTTCGCCCAGTTCACAGCCCAGGCTGACCAGCACAATCGAAGGATGATGTGCCACCTGCGCCAGAATACCGGTGTATTCAAGCTGAACCTGAGCGCGAAAATGAGGTGTAAAACGCTGATACCACATCGGTAGCTCAAGCCATAACAACATCCCTTCTTCATCTGCAATTTCGAAGAGACGCGGTGGCGGCACGAACAGACATAGCTTGAACAGATTACAACCCAGTTCGCGCACCTGCCGGAAACAGGCGCGGATTTCGTCATCACTGAACAGAGGCGCTCGTGCTTCGGGAGTCCAGCCCCACGACAATACGCCGCGAAGATGGAACGGACGCTCGTTGAACAGCAGATGTTCCCCGTGATGCGTCAACTGACGCAAACCGATCTGTCGCTCGATCTGTGCGCCTTCGGTTTCGACAACCAGTCGATAGCGCGAAGGATGTTCCGGCGACCATGCGTGGCGCATCTCTGCGGGGATGATGAGCGTACCAGCGATACCCTCTTCACTCGACAATTTTACGCTGACGCACGGCTGTGTCTCGTCAGGCAGATACAGCCTTGCCGTGACCACGCCATCAGGAATGCCACCAACGACTCTTGCCGAAATGTGCACAGTCCCCGATGACCATTCGGTCTGGACGCGGACATCCGTGAAGGCAGCTTCACGAAATGCGATCAGCGCGACGCTCTGCCACAAGCCGCCGAACGTACTCGATACATACGGGATAAAACCGACCAGCGTTTCGCGATACGGGAAGCGGTCGCTGTCGTCACCGGCTTTGATGACGGACACCTCAATCGTGTTGTCTTCGCCTGGACGAATGGCATCGGTGATGTCGCACGCGAATGCTGTCCACAGACCCTCGTGGATACCGACTGCCTGCCCGTTGACGAAAATCTCCGCAAGATAGCTCACCGCGCCAAACTGAATCTGAATACGTGCGCCCTGCCAGTCTGCTGGAACAAATACCGTGCGACGATAATGCATGGGTCCCTGCACATCGGAATAACCCTCGGCTTCCCATGCGCCCGGAACGGTGACTTCGCCTGCCTGATTCCCTATTTCCAGCTTCCAGCGTCCATCCAAAGAAATACGCTCGGCGAAAGCATTTTCGAGCCGTTCAGCGATCATAGTTGTGTCCTATAGACGTGGTTGCCGACCCGCAACATCAAGTAACGCGGGAAAAGGCAGATGAGGTTCGGTCTGATACCAGTAGGCGGTTGATGCGTAATCGAGCGTGAGTTTGTTGGCGTGTCCGTGCTCGATAGTGACGCGAACAGATTTTTCGAAGTAAATCGGGTCTTCGATGTGATAGCGATAAACCGTATTTTTGCCGCGCCACTGCCAGTCATCTGTCCCCTGATACAAAATCACACCATGATAGGGCGCGTGATACTCCTGTTTGGGACAGAAGGCAGTATTGAAATAATCTTCTGTGCCCGTGCCGTATAAGCGGGGCAACGGCTCGTCGTCGATGAAGATCATGTCATCGCCTTCGCCGTACCAGTCGTTCGCCTGACGTGTGAACACATCGATATCGACATGACAACCGACGTAATGTCCTGCCCCTTGCGCCTCAAGGATGATGTAATTATGCGCCCCATCGAGATTGGGCGTTTTCCACGTTTCGCGCATCTTGTCGGGGTGGTCTTCCCAGCGGATCGATGGGTCAGCCCATCCGGGAGTCGGGTTGACGCGTCGCCATTGCGCATGAAAACGACCATAAGCGCTCATATCGGTCGCAGTCTGATAGGTTTCATAATCGATGTAAAAATAGAAATTGAGCGTTTTGGTACATTCGTTGGTGATGGCGATGCGAGCGCGACGGTCGAAGGGCATGGCGAACCAGCAATTGAACGCGCGTCCATCCTGAGGACTCATCTGTAAGGGCAACGAAATGAAATTTTTTGCCAGTCCATGTCCCAGACCGAAGAAATCCCCAATCGGGACTTCCACGCTCGGCTCAGTCTCGTCATCCCACCACATGCGCACAATCACGTTACGGTATTCGTAGCGCGTATTGCTGAACAGGGTCATCCAGATATGTTTGATGCAACCGGGACCGGTGACATCGAAGATATCCCGCGTTTCGCCGGGCGCAAACTCAACCCAGTCGCTGTTGCCACCCAGACGATCATAACTGGATGCGCGTTGTCGTTTCACACCCGGACGCAATAAGGGTAAGCCTGCAAGCGAACTCTGTCCCAGAACCATGATCAGCCTTTCATGCCCTGCAATTGAATACCCTCGATAAAGTAGCGTTGCGCGAAGAAGAAAATGAGCAAGAGCGGAAGCATGCTGAGCACAGACGCTGAAATCAGGCGGTCGTAATAAATCGTACCGTACTGATCCTTAAAGAAGTTCAGCCCGATAGCGACAGGAAATAAATCGGGACTATTCAGGAAGATCAGTGGTTCGAGAAAACTGTTCCACGTCCACCAGAAAGTGAAGATGACAATGGTCGCGATGGCTGGTTTACTAAGCGGGACGAAAATTCGCCAGACAATCTGTAACTGGCTCGCACCGTCGATTCGTGCCGCTTCTTCCAGCTCACGCGGGATCGCCGCGAAAAACTGCCGAAGCATGAAGATCAGGAAGGCATTGCCGAAGAACGAACGTATAAAGAGCGGAAAAAATGTGTTCAGCATGCCTAAATCGCGGAAGATCTCGTACATCGGCACGAGCGTGACTGGAAAGGGTAGCATCATCGTGCCGAGCAGAATGACAAAGAAAAAATTCTTTCCGGGCGCACGCAGGCGCGCAAATCCGTAAGCAACCAGCACGCACGAGAAAATGTGACCGATGGTATTGAGAATAACCAGTATGAAGGAATTACGGAAGAATTGCGGGAAGTAGGTATTGCCGACTTTGGTTTCGAGCGCCGCCTGATAACCGTCGAAGCGAAGTTGTGGAAACATGGCACGGGTTAATAGAGAGGGGCTGACATCGAAGGCATTTTCGATGGCGGAAACGGGCACGATCAGCGCCATCTGTCGCGGATCGCCCACCATCGCGACCGAACGCACCGAGTCTGCGTCGGTATCGGCGAAACCATCCTGAACGCGATACGGAACGCGGTCGAGTGATGCGCCGCGTGCTGTGGTCAGACCGCCAAATTCAGCCAGAGTGAGTGTATCGGCGTGCGTGGTTGAAATGACCAGCGTGCGTTGTGTGCCTGTGCTCAGAATAACTACCTCGTCAGGCGTACCGTCATCGGCGGTAAAAGGCGCAGTCTCAATACTGACCCCGTTGATCTCCTGTATGCGTCGTTCGCCAAGTTGTTCCGCCTGCGCGACGAACGCAAACGCATCGAGCGAACTTTCATCGAGGATCGGTTGCCATGAATCGACCGAAATCGTGACGTAATCGCCGCTTTCCGGGCTGTCGATCAGACGGGAAAGGCGAAGTTCTGTCTCGCCGATCACCTCGTCACCCGCTTCTTCCATACGTTCCGCCGCGACCAGTTGCGCCGTTGTCGCCACTTGTGTCTGTGCAACTACGACAAAGTTACTTTCAGGACCTATAGCGTAAACAGCCTGTGTACCAGAATCAGTTTCGATTTCGCGACCGCGTAGCTCGGTTTGATTGACTGTGATTTCAGCTCGCGATCCGCTGTTGACGATATCCAGCGGCATCCGCATAATGATCGACCCCAGTGCATCGACTGGCGCGATCAGCAAAGTATCGCCTTCGCCACGTGCCAGCGCGACGACTGCCTGCGTGGTGCCATCAGGACGTTGCCATGTACGCACATTGAATACAGTTTCGCCTGATGCTGTCGTGACTGAAGCGGCGACCGCCTCGCTGAGTTGCTCAGCCGGAACCGAATCCACCGAGAGCGCCGACAATGCGTCTGCGGTCAGCACCAATGTGTAGCGCCGTGAACCGATCGGCATCACGGTTACTTCCTCATCGTTATGCTGAACGCGATACAGTTGAAATTCGCGATTGGTATCGCCCGCGTTGATCGTCTCCCAGTGCTGGGGAATCCAGATAGGCGGGTCAGTGAAAATCTGCCATGACGGCTTCAGGCTGGCGGAGATCATCCACAACAGGGGAAATAGCATGAAACTCGCCGCGATAAACAGAAATACGTAACTGAGCATGTGACGTATTCCGCGTTGCCATTTCAGCGAGGTACGCAGATTATGCCATGCTGAACTGGGTTGAACCGGACGTGCAGGAGCGTGAAGCTGGGTATTGATGTCTACCATTACTTTTGCTCCGTTTCGTAAAACACCCACAACGCCGACGACCGAATCACCAGCAGGGTGATCGCCATGATGACGACGAACAGAATCCATGCCAGCGCAGACGCATACCCCAACTGCACCGATTGAAAGGCGCGTTCAAACAGATTGATCATGTAGAACAGCGTGGCATCATTGGGTCCGCCTCGCGTCAGCACATATCCAATATCGAATACCTGAAGTGCCCCGATTATCGCCAGCACTACGTTAAAGAAAATCGTCGGGCTGAGCATCGGCAGGGTAATGAAACGAAACCGTTGCCACTGATCCACGCCATCGATCTCTGCCGCCTCGTAATACACTTCGGGGATGGCTTTCAAGCCCGCCAGATAAATCACCATCTGCCCGCCAATTGTCCACCATGACATCAGGATGAGCGCGGGCAATGCCCATGTTTCGCTGTTGAGCCAGTTGGGTCCCTCAATGCCGAACCAGCTCAGAAAGATATTGAGCAATCCGCCTTCGGGACGAAAGATATACAGCCACAGAATCGCGACCGCGATACTGCTCAGCACGGACGGCATGAAAAAAATAGTTCGCCAGATATTCACGCCACGAAGCGGCTGTGCCAGCACCATCGCAATCGTCAGCGCGATGATCGTGCTTCCGGGGACGCTTCCCAGAGCGAACAACAGGGTGACACGCAGGGACTGCCAGAAATCAGGATCATTGAAAATGCGTTCGTAATTGCGCAGTCCAATCCATGTCGGCACCCCTTGCAGGCTGTAATTGGTGAACGACAGATATAGTGAGCGCAACATTGGATAGGCAAGAAATATCACGAAGCCTATCAGCCAGGGAGATATAAACAGATAAAATGTAAGTGCTTCCCGACGTGCCATTGTCGATTTCACTCTGAATCCCTGAAAACGACGCCGCCGATGGGAAGGAGAAGGAACAGTGCTTTCCATAAGTTGATTCCTCAAAATGGCGTTTTCAAAATGAATAGTCTGTTTTGCAGGTGGGTGAATGATGATGAACAGACTGCCAGAACAGCTGAAAATTTATACGCGCTTGCTAAAATGCGATGAGCGCCCGACCCACAGTTAGGGTAAATCGGGCACTCATCGTCAAAACCTATTCCATATCCGCCTGACACTCGCAGACAAAAGAATTACGCACCTTCGGCGACTGCGCTTACGCCTGCTTCAGCGGCTTCAGCGAGGCATTGATCTGCCTCCACCGCGAGCGCACTTAATTCTGCGCGAATATCGATGCTGTCGCCGTCATCGCTCATCACGCGGGTGAGTAAATCGCCCGCTGGTGTGAATACGCACGGGCCATAATACGGATTTTTCTGCTCGTCGAGCGAACCCAGACGATTGCCTTCTTCAAGGTAGACGCTCCAATACGGATCATCGGTGCGTTGCATTTCTTCCGCGATTGCACGGTCGGCGCTCAGCGCCTTAAGCGCAAAGACACGCTGTCCGGGTTCCGTGGTCAGGTAAGACAACAACGCCCATGCTTCTTCAGGGTGTTCGGTATTGGCATTAATCCCCCAGCCCATCCACATCACTGCGCTTTCATTCGTCCCGTTAGGTCCGGCTGGAAGCAGACTGACCGACCAGTCGAGATTAGGTGTTTCGTTCAGCACATCCTGCCACCACGGACCATGGAAGGTGATGCCGATGGCAATTTGCCCGTCCTGAAACATCTGTACGCGTCCACCTTCAATGGAACCGATGTCGGTAGCGCTCGGCGCAACGTGATATTCATGTACCAGATCGCTATAGAATTGCCATGCTTCAACCGCCGCATCGCTGTTCAAATAGCCTTCCGTGGTAGTTCCATCATCGCTGATGGTATGCGCGTCCCACGCATACAGGAAGCTCTGGAATCCACGCCACCAGCCATCGGGGATGATATCCAGTCCGTATTGAACGATATTGTCAGAGTCGAAGTCTGGACTGTTAGCATTGTTGCCATTGGCATCGACGGTCAGTTCGAGCGCCAGATCGAGCACATCATTCCATGTCCAGCCATCAACAGGAAGATCAAGCCCGGCGGAGGCAAACAGAGCATTATTGATGTAGAACGAACTTGTGCTGAAGTCTTTGGCGATAGCATAGGGTACATCACGATAGAAGCCCTGATTGAACACGCCTTCATAGAAGGTCACCGCCGGATCAAAGCCATTTTCACCATCAATAAAACGGGACAGATCCATAAACGCGCCTGCTTCCGCATACAGGGGAATCCATGACTCGCCCGTTGCAATCAGATCGGGAGCAGTTCCGCTCAGAATCTGCGTCAGACGGCGTGTGTTGGCATCATCCGCAATATTAGGCTCGGCGACGACCGTGACACACGGGTTCTCCGCCACGAACGCATCAAGCACCTGATTCATATATTCGACGCGATCCCCACTCGACCAATCGTCAAGGCGCAGGGTGACCGGTTCGCCTTCGCAGGTTGACTGGGCAGAGATCGCCGCCCCTGAAACTGAAAAAGCGATTGCAAGTAAAGCGGACGAAAACAGAAAACGACGTTTCATGTGAGTATCCTTTTCCTTAAATTCCTAATTTGCCAGACACAACCAAAATGATATGTACACAACCCTCCTTGTTGTCTATTCTTAACTGTAAAGTAGTATAGACAATTTAATATGGTGCTGTCAACTTCTTCAATCACATAGGTTGGTACCAATCCTGCTCACATTGCTTAAAACAGGAATTCAGTTTGGCTTTCCGTTGGTAACATGATCATTGTTCCATCAAGGGCAACAGGCTGACCCACCTGTACAGCGCGAAGCGAAAGCCGGCGCATACCCGCGGTTTGCCACGACAGCCGCGTCCCTGTGGTCATTTGCTGTAGGTTCAGGTGCAGGCTTTCATTTTCTGCACCCAACCCCGGAAAATGACTTTCGCCCGTACCCGGTACACACAGCAATTCAAGTGGTAAAGTCGCGATATCGTCTGGGATACGCCGCGCTGAAGCCATCAACGGAATTGTGCTACCCGCACGCAGGTACAGCGGCAGAATATCGAGATTGGCATGTATGCGCCGATTCGTCTGTCCACGGATAACTTCGCCTGTCCAGAAATCGATCCATGTCCCTTCGGGGAAATAGATATTTCGTTCCCCGTCAGCGGTATAGATGGGCGCGACCAGTATGGATGAACCGAGCAGATACTCCATGTCTTTATTGTAGGTGTTTGGGTCATCAGGGAAGGCAAGCGGGAGCGCCCGAATGACAGGCATTCCGTTTTGCGCCGCCTCATGTGCAAGACTGTACAGGTACGGAAACAGACGATAGCGCAGGGTAATATAGCGGCGGACGATGCTATCGGCTTCATCTCCAAATGCCCACGGCTCGCGCGGACTGTCGCCGTGCATGCGAGCATGCGAACAAAGCAGGGTGAATTGTGCCCAGCGGATATACACTTCTGGCTCGGGCATTCCGCGAAACCCGCCAATATCACTGCTCCAGAAGGGAATGCCGGATAATCCAATCGAGAGTCCGCCCCGGATTGTACATGCCAGACTATCCCAATCGCCCGCCGGATCGCCAGACCAGCACACCGGATAACGCTGATTGCCAGCCGTGCCGGATCGACTCCAGACCAGTCGATAGCCTTTTTCCTGTTCGACGACTTCGGTCGAGTAATGGTTATAGAGAAGCGGATACAGGTTGTGCATCAGTGCGCCTGTCTGCCCATTATGAAATACGGCATCCGCTGGCACATCTTCGCCGAAATCGGTCTTGAACACATCAACCCCCATGCGGAACAACGGTCGATGCTGATCCTGATACCACGCGGCGGCAGATGGGTTGGTGAAATCGACCAGCGCGACCCGTGCGTTCCACGAGGTTTCCGGCGTGGCTTCGCGAATAATCCCGTCAGGACGCGGCGCAAGCGATAGTCCATAGTCGATGATATACGGTTCTCCGTGCGGTGTTTTCAACAGATAACCCTGCGCGACCGCCTCATCGAACAGCTCGCTTTCCACCGAAATATAGGGCTGATTCCACAGTGACAAGCGTAAACCGCGCTCGTGCAGGTCACGAATGAATCCGTCGATATCTGGAAATGCCTCGGCATCAAAACGATAGTTGACGTATCTGCGCCATTTCATCCACCACGTATCAATGTGCAGGACATCAAACGGCATTTTGCGGTCTTCCGCCTCTTCAATCATCGCCTCGATCTGTGTACGGTCGCGATAGGTGCCGCCGCCGGACAGCCACAATCCGAACGACCACGCGGGTGGCACCGTTGTTCGTCCCGTCAGTGCGGTATAACGTTCCAGCAGAATTTCGGGCGTGCTACCCAGAATCAACGTAAGGTTGAATGTCGGCGTTTCAGCGGCGATGGTATACGACTGGCACGATTGCGTGCCAAGTTCCCAGGTGATACGTGCTCCGGTATCGAAGAGCAAGCCATAACCGCGTGTACTCATCAGAAACGGGATATTTTTATGTGAGCGTTCACTGGTAGACCCGAAGGCATCCTGTGTCCACGAGATGATGCGCTGTCCCCGTTTATCGAGCGGGGTGAACTTTTCGCCCAGCCCAAAAAAATGTTCGTCGGGGTGCAGATGAAACGACTGCGTGACCAGTGGTGATGACCCAGCGACGAAACCGAGCGGCAATACGAACGGTCTGCCCAGTCCGTCAATATCAGTCGGGTTTTCGCGGCATAATGTGCCCCCGTCCGCATCCAGAAATTCCAGCATCCATGGGTCAAGATGAATGCGTGCCCGTAGCGACCCTGCTTCGGCGGTCAATGTGTGTGCGTCGGGCTGGTGAACGTGTAGCGGGAGCACACTCGCCGCGACCTCTGGCAGACATATCGGCGTAGTCGGTTCGGGCACGGCATCGGGGAGAGTGAACGAGACTCGCCATGCCGGAACAGCAAGCGCCTGAAAGCAAAGCTCGACCATTTTCCCGTGCGCGGTCTGCGCGTGTACGATCAGCGCATTCTGGATTGTGCGCCATTCCATCAGTCGTACGATCCAGTCGAAGTCGGTTGGCGCCGCATGTGGCGTATACTGAATCATGAATGATAATCAAACGCACGTTCCGGACGGGCGCTGGGAATTGCTTTCGCCATCGGCTTATCCTCCCGTCAGCTAATAGTCTCTTTCGACGTGTTTCTGTTGCATTTTCACGGGCGTATTCACGACCAGCCATGCTTCCATGCGCTCGCGAATTTGCTCTGGTGTTTCAGAATAGTGATACGTTTCCAACAAAACAGGTGTCCATTTTTTGCCCCAGCGTACGTGGAAATTTTCATCGCTCCAGTCATACGATACAGCGGCGGCAGAGATTTCATCATTGATGGCTTCCCAGTGCTCGCGATTGGTCGTTTTTTCCGGCATTCCGTTTGGCTCAATGACGGTTGTGAGGAGTGCGTATTGCTCTACAGCGGGAAGTTGCATCATCACGTTGTAAATCTGCACGACCTGAGGCACGTCATGGATCGCGATTCCTAACTGTTGCACGCGCGTTTGCCCAAGCTGGCTGTGTCGCACCTCATCCCACAAATGGCGGGCAATATTATGCTGATATTCCCACGACATTTCCGGTGTCAGCCACAGAATCGACCCCAGCGTTTCGGCGGCGGTCATCTCATTCAGATAGTGCTTGAAGCGCCATTCGCGGTGGGCTTCAGGCTGTGTATCGCGATCTGGTTGTAAGTCTGCATCCGGGTCGAAGATCAGCCAGTCGGGTAAACGCTGGCATTCCTTCCACGGCAGGAGTAACAGGTGTCCTTCCGGTCGCTCGTTCACAGAAGAGGTAGACTCCTGACCCATCACGCCACCATCGCTGGTCAACAATGAGCTGACATATGCCTGCCAGCGTTCCCAATCGGGATAACCTGCGGCAATTGTGGGTAGAAATTCACGCGCCCACGCGACCTGTCGTTCCAGTGTTGGTAACAACATCGTCGTTATTTTCACTGTCGGGCTGTCGAAGGCGCTCCACGTCATATCTGGGTGCTGGCGAAAGGCATCAATCAGTGCCTGTTTGACGACCAGATACACCACAGCGATCACTTCTGCCGTGTTCGCGCTTTCATCCATAGCCTGTGCCAGCGCATGCAACGCGGGCGTGATCCCGCGTTCAGGATGATGCGCACGTAATTCACGAAGGCGACCGTACAGGATGTCTGCCGCATCCGCGCTTTCCCAGATATGCAAACCGATCTCATTTTTCGCTTCCCACTCGGGAATGCCCGGCAACCAGCCCGCAAGCGTGCGCATGGCGGCGCGTTCCAGAAAGGCGTAACGTTTGAGAATCTCTACATTTTGTTCAATCGTCAGATGTTGCGTGCGAGTAGTGATCACTTCAGTAAACCTCATTTGAGCTTTTTGCGAACGAAAACACCAACAGATGTCAACAGGTACAACTTTATTTCACAGCACCCTGTGCAAGCCCCGCGATAATCATCGGCTTGATCACTTCGCGCTGTGCGAATACAAATGGATACAGAAATTCGTTCCAGCTGATGATGAAATTGATCAGAAACATCGTGAACAGCGCCGCACGCAGAAGTGGAAAAATCCTCACTCCTTAAAAAGCGAATTTTGAGCCGCTGGATAGCCATCAGGCTCGAGTACATCATTTGTTGCAAAGATACATAAGGTCTATACAATCTGTGGTTAAATATATAGTCAAGCGAAAAGACTGTCAAGTTTTTTTGGAGGTATGCTTATGATACGCGCTCAGAACCCGCCTCCTGCGCAAGCAGGACAGAAAGCGGACGCACTGCAAATCACACTGGTGAGCCACACGCACTGGGATCGCGCATGGTACTGTACATTTCAGGAATATCGTGTGCGTCTGGTACGCCTGATCGACCGCCTGCTCGATTTACTGGATGCCGACCCCGACTATCTTGTGTATACACTGGATGGTCAGATGAGTGTGCTCGACGATTATCTCGAAGCGCGACCTTCACAGCGTACACGGCTGGAAGCGGCATGTCGGTCAGGACGTGTGCGTGTCGGTCCGTGGTTTGTGCTGGCGGACGAATTTCTTGTCAGTCCGGAGTCGCTGATCCGCAATCTTCGTCTGGGTTTTGCGATGGGTGAAAGTTACGGCGGTGTGATGCGAATCGGCTATGTGCCAGATGGCTTCGGGCATATCGCGCAATTGCCGCAGATATTGCGCGGGTTCGGCATTGATAATGCATTTTTCTGGCGCGGCATGGGTACGGAAGGCGATCAGCTTGGTACGGAATTCACATGGCAGTCACCGAATGGACAGGGCGTAACTGCCATTCTGATGCCGTGGGGATACCATAACGTCTCCAACCTCGGATATGCGATTCACTGGGGCGATACCTCGATGATGGCATTCGACTCCACACTGGCGCAGGACAAGATCACCCGTGCGATTGAACGCCTGCTACCCATGGTGAACACGCCTGCGCTTTTGCTCATGAATGGTATCGACCATGCCGAGGCAGAACCGTCTATTCCGACGGTGATCGCGGCACGTCGCGACGATGTACACATTGTACAGGGAACCCTGCACGATCATTTGATGGCGGTACGCGCATCTGGCGTGCCGTTGAAATCGTTTACAGGAGAATTCCGCTGGGGTCGCTATTCCGAAATTCTACAGGGGGTCTACAGTACCCGCATTCACCTGAAGCAGGCGAATCATCGCGCTGAAGTAATGCTGGAGCGTGCCGCTGAACCGTCTGTTGCGTTCGCGTGGCTGGCTCAGAGTGGCGCTGGTGTGAAAAGTAGTGACGGCACGTCTGATCTGCTGGCACTGGCATGGCGCTGGCTGTTGCTCAACCACCCACATGATGATATGTACGGATGTGGAATTGATGCTGTGCATGCCGAAATGCCCTATCGATTCAGCCAGAGCGACCAGATCGCCTCATGTCTGATCCGCGATGCTGTACGCGAACTGGCTGTGCAGATTGATATGACCGCGCAATCCGGAATGCCGATACTGCTGTTGAATCCGCTCGGTCAGGAACGAAACGATAGCGCCGATATCACGCTCGATTTTGACTTCGATGACGCGACCGCCGATGCTTTCCATATAATTGACGCACAAGGTAACGCGGTACTTCATCAAATCATCAGCGACGAACAGGCGCTGTGGATGGAAGTGCTGAAGCCGAATCGCAAGCGGCGCGTGCGCGTACTGTTACAAACGCCTCGCGGAGTGCCTTCATGTGGCTATCAGACTGTATTCGTGCAACCGGGAAACCGCGATGTACCGTCGAGCCTGCGCGTCGGCGGATTGACGATGGAAAATCCGTGGCATACCGTAACGCTCGCGTCTGATGGCGGGATCACCGTGACGGATCATGACAGCGGGCGCACCTATACCGGATTACATCACTTCGCTGATGTCGCCGATGCAGGCGATTCGTACAGTCATTGTCCGCTTCCCGGTGACGTGGCAATCAGCACTCATGAAGGGGAAGCGATCATCGCGGTAACCGAGCGCGGTCCTGTTCGGGCGACAATGCGCGTGACTCGTACGCTTTCCGTGCCCGCTTCGCTGACCGTAGATCGCGGTGAACGCACGCCGGAAACAGTCGTGATGACCTTCATCTCGGATATCTCGTTGTACGCTGGACAACCCGGCGTATTCATCACTACACAGGTGGAAAATCTCGCTCACGATCACAAGCTGATGGCACTGTTTCCGACAGGTATACAGACTGACAAAGCATTTGTCGATGCGTCGTTTATGGTATCGGAGCGCGATCTGCATCTGCCTGAGTCGGTTGGATGGGTGGAAGACCCGACTCCGCTGATGCACCAGCGTAGTTTCACCGATCTCAACGCGGATAATGCCGGACTTGCCATTCTCAATCGTGGTCTGCCATCGGTTGAAGTGGACGAGGATGGCACTATTGCGCTGACATTGTTACGTGGGGTTGGCTGGCTCTCACGTGACGATCTGTGGAATCGGCGGATTGCGGCGGGTCCGATGGTCACCGCGCCCGGTGCGCAGTGTCCCGGAAAGTACACGTTCGAATATGCGATTCTGCCACACGCTGGCGGATGGCAGGTTGTGACTCCTGTCGCCGGTGCGTACACCGCGCCGATTTTTGGCGGTCGTGCAGACACCCATACCGGGCTGGAATTGCGCGAGATGAATATCACCCGCGATGATCCGCAAAAGATCACACCCCTACACTGGCGACGAGACGGACATCTTCCGCCGGAACACAGTTGGGTAAGTGTGGAACATCGCTCGCTGATGCTGAGCGCGTGCCTGAAAGAGGGCGACGCGCTGATTGTGCGCGTTGTTAACATGGTACAGGATGTGGTGCATTCGCCGATCACGTTTGGCTTCGCTGTGCAACAGGTCGAGCGGGTGAATCTGCTTCACGAGGCGCAAGCCAACCTTGAAGTAACGGCAAACACGATACAGATCACAGCAAACCCCGCCGAGATCATCACGTTGCAGGTTGTGCCTCACGCGGCGCGATAAGCCATACATTGTCAGCACGAGAGGGGTTTTACGCAAAAACCCCTCCGCGACGTGCGCCGCTAAAGCTCGCGTTCGACCAGATCCGCGTGATTGCCGTGAAACTCATTATCGCGTAATTCGATCTGTGCAAGCGGGCTACGCTGTACCGCCATCTCCACATTGTGCGCGAAGGTATTACCAATCAGTGAGGACTTGGTCACGCGACCGAACACAGCGCCGATCCGATTGTCCAGAAACTGGTTCTTGTGCAGGTTGAATTGATGGCAGGTTTCGGTTGTTTCCGCGCCTGTATCGCCAACGAAGCCGACGCGGTTACCCTCGAACAGGTTATCCGTCAGTTCATTGCGATAACTCACCTCGAAGCCTTTCCAGTACGGGACGACCGCGCCGCCGCGCGTCCACAAACGCACGCCTTCCGCATTCTGGCGCACGCGATTACCCTTTATGATGAAGTCATGGGCATGTTCAGCAGCGATTCCTGCAAAGCGATTCATCTCGATTAAATTGTCTTCCAGCACGTTTTCCCAAGAAAAACCCATCCAGAACCCATAATTAGATCGGCTACAGTCGTTACGCCGAAAGACATTCCCACGCGAAAAAGTCGATTCAATCGCGTTATTCGGGCTGAGGCGACAATCGTTATCTTCAAACAGGTTATCGTTGCACGGCTGAATATCACCGGGATGCTGATAACCCGCGATGAAGATGCCATCACCTCCACACAGGCAACTATTGCGCAGGAAACGGCTTCCGCACGATCCCTTGACCAGCACAATGCCTGAAGCATCGGCTTCAACCCGTATTGATCCATCGTCAGGACGACGATACACGCGATTGCAGAAATCGAGCTGATTATCGGTGATGATGCACTCACCGGAAGCAGAAAGATACACCCCCCATCCGCTGTTGAAGGAGGCGTTATTGTGTGTTGCTGTGATACGTTCACAACCGTATAACTGGATTCCGTGCATCTGATGTTGCAGATCGCACCCTTGGATGGTGCTGTCGCGCACATTCGAGAACAGGATTGCGCCACCATAGACATCTTCCAGAGGCTGCCACAGGTTGAGAAAGGTGTCGATACCTTCGATTTCAGCCGTACCACGGATGGTGACTACTTCCAGTCGCATGTGTACGCAGTCGTCGAAGTGCACGCCATGCGCATAGCCTGTGATGGAAAGTCCGTGTATGGTGACACCGTTCCGACCCTGTGCGCTGAGACCGACCCCACGCTGATGCTGGGAAATCAGGGTCACGCCATCAGCGACGATAGAAATATTGTCTGCGCCGACACGGATACCCTCGGGCACAATATAGATGCCAGGAGTCAAGGTGATATCTTCGGTGATTATCATCCCGTCGTGGGGGATCTGGGAATTCGCCATTACTCGTATGCTCCTCGGAAAAAACAATCTTGCTCAACTAAGGTAACAGGTTTATAGTCTATTGGTCTATACCTTTCCAGTCCATTTGTCCATAAAAATGGTTGAAATTCTTCGTCCAGCCTAATCTGAGGTTAGCAATGCAATTACAACGTGCTTCCGAAGCGCCTGCGCTTCACGTACAACTCACGGATATGCTGAAAACACGGATTGAGACAGGCGTATGGGCGGAAGGAACACTGATCCCAACCGAGAAACTGCTATGTGATGAGTTCAACGTAGCACGCGGCACGATACGGCAGGCGTTACAAACACTGGAACTGGAAGGTTATGTTCGGCGGCAACAGGGCAAAGGGACGTTCGTCACCTGGCTACCGAACGGGAAAAATGAAATCTCAACACGCAACGCACGAATTGCCTTTGTCGTGCCCTATGTGCGCGATTCATCTGTGCCTACTGTTTTCGCCGCATTTCAACAGGTGATCGAAAGTGGGGGTGGCTTCGTATCATTCATGCAGGTGAACAACGATCCCAGACAACAGATACAGGTGCTGGAACGACTGATCGCGGAGCGTTCCGCCGGGATCGCATTTTACCCGCTCGATTCCGAGGCGAATGAAGTTTTTCGGCAGGTGATCGCGGCGGATATTCCGCTGGTACTCATTGATCGTTACCTTAAGACACTCTCAACCGACTACGTGATCACGGATCATTTCGGTGGGGCACTTCAGGGCGTACGTCATCTGCTGGACTGTGGTCATCGTGCGATTGGCTATGCGACCTGGTATTCGTCTGCTGTGAGCATGGAACATCGTTATATCGGCTATCAGCAGGCATTGCGCGAACGTGGACTTTACCTTAACCCGGAGTGGGTCTGTACTGTCGAGGGCTATCCGACTATCGACCTGAGTCCATTACGCGCTCTGCTCTCACAACCTAACCGACCGACAGCAATTTTCGCCGCGAATGATCAGATCGCGATCGCACTCTATCGTGCGGCGCTGTCGCTCAACCTGCGCGTTCCGCAAGACCTTGCGGTGGTGGGCTTCGATAATCTGGATGTGGCTGAACAACTTGATCCGCCGCTCACGACAGTCGCGCAACCGTTCGCTCAAATCGGCGCGACCGCCGCGCAGATATTATTGCGGCGCATTCAGGGAGATCGTAGCACGCTGGAACAGGTTACACTTTCTGCCCGTCTGGTAATTCGTAATTCATGCCCACCGCTTACAGAAGCAGACAAAACTGTTTGGGCAACGCAGGTGGCAGGCTGACCCATGCCGGAAAATTATTTCAGCCTGCCCGCTACCTTACTCACGTTTGAGGCTATTCAGCGTCAGGAACAGGGTGATCCGCTTCCTGAAACCCCTGTGAAAAGCTGGGCAGACTTTGAGCGTCTGTCGCAGGGCGTAAGCGCGGATGAACCAGACGACCTGCCCTCCATTCGCGCTCAGTGCGCTCTCGATACGCTTGAGCGCATTCCTCGACCGGTGCTTCCCGTACTTGAAGAGCGGATTCACGGCGCGTGGCTGGGACGAGCCGCAGGTTGTATGCTCGGCAAACCGCTTGAAGGGATGACGGCGGTCGCTATTCGCACGTATCTGCTAGCGGCTCAGGCATATCCTCTTGTTGATTATGTGCCGTGGCTGGAGACACCGCCTGTACCACGAGTGGTGCATGCGCCGGAAGCATCACGTGGGAGATTTACCGAAGCAGTGCGCGATGACGACCTCGACTACACCTTACTCGGGTTGCATATTCTCGAACAGCATGGGGCAGGTTTTTCAACTATCGATGTTGCCGATGCCTGGCTTCATTTGCTCCCATATGGGCGCGTCTATACTGCCGAGCGCGTGGTTTATGCGCATCTGGTGCAACAGATTCCGCCCGAACAGACCGCGCGGTATCGCAATCCCTATCGTGAATGGATCGGTGCGCTCATCCGTGCTGATGCGTGGGCATATGCTAACCCGGGCGATCCCGCGCGTGCGGCAAGCTGGGCGTATCGTGATGCGACTCTTTCTCACGTCCGTAATGGGATGTATGGCGCAATGTGGGCGGCAGGGCTGATCAGTGCCGCGCTGTGCATGCCTGCAAATGCCCGTGTTCCGCGTGATCTTCTGCACATTGCAGGTCAATGTATTCCTCGGCGCTCGCGTCTGGCGCTGGCACTCGATGATGTGCTGAACTGGTTTTCTAATACCTCAGGAAACTGGCATATGGTGCTGGAACAGATCGACGCGGTCTACGGACACTATCACTGGGTACACACGATCCCGAATGCCTTACGTATTGCGCTGGCGCTACTGGCAAGCGAGGGTGATTACACGAGCGGAATAACCGTCGCCGTGATGTGCGGCGCGGATACCGATAGCAATGCCGCGACGGTGGGGTCTGTGCTGGGCGGTTTACAGGGCGCGAACGCTTTACCCTCGCTTTGGACTGCGCCGCTGAATGACCGATTACGAAGTGCGTTGTTTGGCATGGATCCATGCGCTATTACAGAACTGGCACAGCGAAGCGTGAACGTTGCGAGTCTTCAATCCTGAAATTTATTATGTCAACCATGCAGACAGTACTCGAAACTCGTATTGCGGAACTTCTGAACAGGAATCGTCGCGGCACTATTTCGACTGTGGAATATACGGAGCTGGAAGGTCTGATTGAGCGTGGCGATAAACTCACCCTGCGTAAATCTCAGGCGATGAAGTATCTGACGGAAAGAGGGCAGACGATTACGCTGGACGAGCCACAACTGGCTGATGAGTGATCTGCTTTAGAAAATAAGTAACCTGAGTTTCGGATAGGGATGTCAGAGTCGCAAGGATGGTTTTTTGACCTGGTGGGTATAGGCAGACAAAGCCGCCCAAAGATTGATGGTAACTACACAGCCATAGTCTAGTGGGTCAAGTGGCATGAGCAACGCCATCGAGGTAAACTGAGGTAGGATTGTGACGAGGGCTACCTCGCCAGACATGAGAGGCAAAAGCCATGACTCGCCACCTGAAAGACCCACTGCGCAGCCTGACAGAAACCGAACGAGCGGCATTAGAAACCCTGAGCCGTTCGACCAGCATAGCAGTTGCTCAGGTGATGCGAGCAAAACTGTTGCTGGCGGTGGCGAACGGGCTGAATTACACCGAAGCGGCACAGAGTGTCGGACGACGCAGTAATGATGCGGTCTCAAAGCTGGTCAGTCGCTTCAATCAGGTCGGATTGGACGCACTCATCCCGGGTCATGGCGGCGGCTTCGCGGTGCAGTATGGGGAAACGGAAAAAGAGCGTATTTTGCGGGAGTTTCAACGAACACCACAGCGCGACACCGATGGCACCGCCACGTGGTCGTTACAAACCTTACAGCGGGCGTTGCACCAGGCGGTCGATGGCTTACCGAAGGGTCAGTACCTGGACGATTCTGGCGGTGCTGCATGAAGCCGGTTACGCGTGGCAGAAAAGCCGCACCTGGTGCCAGACCGGACAGGTCATTCGGAAGCGCAAGTGCGGTAAAGTCCGGGTGACGGACCCGGATACCGAGGCAAAAAAAAGTTGATTGAGCGCGCGTACACCGTCGCCGAAAGCATGGGCATCGCCGTATGGTGTGAGGATGAAGCTGGACCTTATCCAGGTGCCAGCTAGCATCCGGTCGGGCAGCCAATTGGACAGCCGCATGAATATTTTCAGGAAGGCACCGCCAAAATGTTGACGTTGCTGCATCCCAAAACCGGTCAGGTGCGTGTCCGAGGCGTGACCAATACCCGCAACGAAACCCTACACGGTTGGCTGAAGACTGAACTGGCGGCGATCCTGGATACGCTACCTGAGCCAACAACGCGCCTAAATGCCGACAGCAACCGGGCTTTATGGGAAAGTTGGCGCAGTGGACTGACGGTCAAACCGACACTCTTGACCGAGTTGCCACCGCTGCGCCTGCTGCTGGTGATGGATAATCTGGTCGGACACAAAAACCCGGCGTGGCTGGTCTGGTGTTTTCAACATGGCATCCTGCCGCTTTACACGCCCGTGGCGGGTAGCTGGCTGAATATGGCTGAATCCGTGCAACGCATCCTCAAGCGGCGAATGCTGGACGGGCACTAGCCTCAGGCTGTGGCGACGAGCATCGACTGGTTAGAAGCCACCGCCCGCGGTTGGAATGCCTGCCCGACCCCGTTCATCTGGGGTGGCAAACGCTCCCAGCGGCGGCGGTCAGCACGGCAACGCCGTCTGCATCGGCTGGGTGGTTTCCGGCGCTTGCACAAGACACCCGGTGGCGAGGCGCTTAAATAATGGCGCTGCTCATGCCACTTGACCCACTAGTGGGTTATGCCCCTGACTCAACAGCAGTACTCACACGGTCAATAAACTGATAACCGTAACAAACGCGAAAGTTCCGGTTCTCTTGCGTGAGCGCGATGCAGAAGTAGTCGGCGGCGATCTCCACCAGTTCAGGATCGCCGTCTAGGCCGAAGTTCAAGTAGATTTCACCCGCTTGGGTGTTCGTTTGCAGCACGATAGTGACCACATCCACTTCATTCTGCGTCAATTGGTCATGCGCGCTGGTGAGCAAATCGCGCCAAGTGTTCTGTGTTCCCAGAACATTTCCATTCTGGGCAAGCACAACGATAGCCGAAGTTAACAATGCGACAGTCACTACACCATACAGAAAAGTACGAAAAAGACGGGTCATTTTCAATACCCTTTTACATATGCACGCACGAGTTGTTTCACAGCGAAATGATAGTTGAGATTTACTCAGTTAGCAAATATAGGAGCGATTCAAATTTTTGTGACTAAGAGCGCTTTTGAAAAGCAAATCGAGCAGATACTGGGTCACGGTTGAGCCGACGGTCTGCTTGAAGCGATTGCTCATGCCGTCGTAGGCGCAGCGCTTTCGATCTCAGTTAGCCTGAAGCTTCGTGTTTTCATAGCGTCAATTATACACCCGACACCTTTAAATCCAAAGTCCATTAAGCAATAAAAAGGGGTTTGGCGTACCAAACCCCTACAGACACTATTTGTTTAACGGGCGAGTCGAAACCCGCCCCAACGATACCCGTTATGCGGGATTATTCTGGCAGCAGTTCGCCGCTGAGCGGGTCAACGCCAGTTTCGATACTGCCATCGACCAAGCCCGCCAAAATTTCTTCGACTTGTGCTGTCACTTCTTCTGGCACAGACGAATCATGCGCGGGCGCGAAGCCGATACCTTCATTCGCCACTTCGAGATTGAACATCCCAGTTTCAAAGCCGAAGCCTTCACCTGTGACTAAGCGTTCAATCATCTGGTACACGCCGTTGTCGATACGCTTGAGCGCGCTCGAAATCAGGTTTTCTGCACCTGGGGTCGCACCGCTGTCGAACGTGGTGAAGTATTCGTCCTGGTCAACACCGATCACGAACACGCCTTCGGTCGCTGCATAGCTGATCGCGCCCGAACCTGTCGGTCCGCCTGCGCCCATGATCACGTCCACGCCTTCACCGATCAACTGTTCAGCCGCCGCCGCGCCGCGATCGGGTGCCAAAAAGTCGTCGATGTAAATGCCGCGCAAATCGATATCGGGGTTGATGTAACGCGCGCCCTGCTCGAAGCCGTTACGGAAACGGACGACGGGCGGGATAGGCACGCCATACACGCCGCCGATGATGTCGCTTTCGGTCAGGAGTGCTGCCATCGCACCGACCAAGAAACCAGCCTGATCTTCACGCGCCTGCAAGCCGACCAGATTGGGCAGCGGCGCGGCGATGAACTGATCGATACCGATGAAGTACACGTCTGGGTTGGCAACGGCTGCGGTATACGTCGCGTCCGCGATCAAGAAGCCGACGGTGACGATGGCGTCGAATTCTTCGTCCAAACATGTTTGAATATTGACTGCGTAATCGGTCTGCGCGGTCGTTTCGATGAAACGCGATTCCAGACCCAAATCGCTGGCAGCGCGTTCCATACCTTCGTAGGCATACTGGTTGAACGTGCCGTCGTTGATGCGCCCCAAGTCGGTGACAAGGCACACGGATTCGATCAGCGCTTCACCCATTATTTCTGGCATGGCGGTCATCAATTCACCGCTCACCGGGTCAACGCCTGTTTCGATGCTGCCATCGATCAAGCCTGCCAGAATTTCGTCGATCTGTGCCGTAACGTCTTCGGATACGGTCGCGTCATGGGCAGGCGCGTAGCCGATACCATCGTTCGCCACTTCCAGATTGAACATGCCCGTTTCGAAGCCGAAGCCTTCGCTCGTCGTCAGGCGTTCGATCATCTGGAACACGCCGTTATCGACGCGCTTGAGCGCACTGGTGATCAGGTTTTCTGCACCGTCGGATGCGCCTTCGTCGAACGTGGTGAAATATTCGTCCTGGTCAACGCCAATTACGCTCACGCCTTCGTTCGCGGCGAAGCTGATCGCGCCCGACCCAGTAGGACCGCCAGCGCCGAAAATCACATCCGCGCCTTCACCGATCAACTGTTCTGCCGCCGCTGCGCCGCGATCGGGTGCCAAAAAGTCGTCGATATAAATGCCGCGCACATCGATATCGGGGTTGATGTAGCGCGCGCCCTGTTCGTAACCATTACGGAATTTGACCACAGGCGGGATCGCAATGCCGTACACGCCACCGATGATGCCGCTTTCGGTGACGAGAGCCGCCATCGCGCCGACGAGGAAACCGGCTTGATCTTCACGGAATTGAATGCCGACGTAATTCGGCAGCGGCGTCGCCACAAATTGATCGACACCGATGAAATACACATCCGGGTTGGCTTCCGCCGCCACGAACGTCGCATCCGCGATCAAGAACCCAACCGTGATGACGGTATCGAATTCTTCATCGAGGCAGGTTTGAATATTGGCGGCATAGTCGGTTTGTGCCTGTGTTTCAATGTAGCGCGATTCCAGACCGAGGTCATCGGCGGCGCGCTGCATCCCTTCATACGCATACTGGTTGAACGTGCCGTCGTTGATGCGCCCCAAATCGGTGACTAAACAGACCGATTCGACCAGCGCTTCTTGCGCTGAAACGCCAACAAGTGGCACGATGACGAGCGCTAAAGCGCTCAGAATCAATAGAAAGCGGCGAAGCATCATTTTTTTGGTAATCTCCAAAGGTGATCTGAAAAACCAGATAGTGCTCATTAAGCACCTGTTAAGAATTGTAGCGCACGCTGCGCCGCTTGTCGAAGCACAAGTCGCCAAAAACCGGGTACGAAATTTCATACAAATATAAGGGCGAGGAGAGAAGCGATCCCTAAACTGAGCGGGTTATTCATACGGGCATAGCGATGCCATGCCCGTTTAACACTTATCGCGCCACATCTTTGCTGTCTTTTATGACGCATTCATCAATCGCTCGGCAATGTCACCCGTACAGTCAATGTATATAAATCGGCTTCGAGCAATGCCGCATTGATACCGACCTGATCGACCGCGATTTGTCCTGCTCCGCCGAGCAGCGCGGGCGAGAAGGTGCTGTAATAGCCGAGCATATCGGCGTAAAACGCGGGCGTCCCGTTAGAACTGACGGCTGCCCAGCGCGGTTCGTCAATCAGTCGATTATCGCCATCCAATGCGCGCCGCGCTGCATCCACCGACTCGCCTGTGCCAGCAATAAGCATATTTTCGACCACGCCAATCCCGAATACGAGTTCACCAGCAGGTGATTGCAGTGTCAAAAATGGCGCGCCGTCGATGCTGGTTTCGGTCAGAAAACCAGCCCCGAATAACGTATCAGTCAAGCGCCCAAATCCGTCACGCAGCGCGTCGCCGTCGTCCACACCTGCGACCACCAGCACATCGTAGGGCGTATTCAGCACGGGCGTCGGGTTGTTCGGGCGCGCGATCAGCGCCGTCGCAAAACCACCTTGCAGATGATCGAGCAGGTCCGCGCGGATATCGACTCCACGCGCGTCCAGCGCTGCGAACGTGTTTTCCAGCGCGAGTTGAATATCGGCGCTTGTGGGCAGCGGGATTACCTCTTGTAAAACGGCGTTCGATTGCAGCACGACGAAGCCATTGAACGCCACACCCAGAAAATTGTTGACGGGCAGCGTCGTCAGCGCATCAAAAGCCGCCGCCGCCGCGTCTGTGCCCGACACAACCACCATCGCACTGCGCGGAATCGCATTCAAGAGTAAGGGATCCAATGGGGATAGTTCAACATCATCGACCGGCTCGGTGAGATCGAAAACCGCGACGGCATCGGCTTGTGTTGGGGTAAAGCGACTCAGCGCGCTCACTTCCATGCTGACGCCGACCGCATCGAATGCACCGCGCAGAAGCGCTGATTCGAGCGCGCTGTTCGGGCGCAAGGCGCGGATCGTATCGCCTAACGCACTCAAAATTGCGCCTGATCGCACCCCATCGATACTCACCACAAACGGGATAGCCGCGCCAGCGGCTTCACCGCTGATATACGCGAATACGCCATAATCGGGCAGCGCGGCGCGCACACGCTGATACGCTGGTTGGTCGATCAGCCGCGTACCGTCACCCAGCACGACATCGATGCTCGCGCGGATTGCGTCACTGCCGCCGATCAACACGACCGTCGGCATCACAGCGAGCGCGATAACATCACCCTGATAGATCGTGACGCCGCGATATTGTGCGGTCGTCAAAGCATCCTGCGCGTTGATGACACGGCTGAGCGCCGCTGTCGCCGCGAACGCATCGTCCGTCGGCAAAATCAGGAGCGTATCGGCGGGAGTCGTCCTCAGCCCATCACCGAACGCGCGGTACGCGACCACAATATCGCCCGTCAGCCAGCCGCCGATTTGCGTGGCGAAGCTGACATTTTCGGTATCCAAACTGTCTAAAGGGATGAAAAAATCGAACGGCAGCCCCACATCATATGAAATGCGACCCGGCTGAAATAACTGACTGACGAACAACAACAACTGTAACTGCTCCAACGCTGCCGTTTGATCATCGGCGTCGAGCGCGATGATGCCCACAAAATCGGCGGGGACAGCGCTCAACGCACCATCGGCGGCGAAAGTCGGCAGTGATGCCTCCTGTGCCGCCGTCGAAAACGTCATACTGAGGAAAAACATTACAACGATAAGCCGGAATCCACGAGGCATGGCACACTCACACTCTTCATCAGGGGTCGATGTTTCAGATCGATCCCCTGATTATGCCGCATTTTATGCCAATTGCATCGTTTATCCGCCTATACGCCCACATCACGCCGTTGAAAGCCGACCATGCCGCCCGCAACGAAAATCACGGTGGCTGCGGTCAGCACCAACATCCCTGCGACCCCAAGCCCGCCCTGCAAAATCGCCTGTGAATCGAAATAGCTAAAGTACGAGAGCGGACGCAGCGTGCCCAAAATTGATCCGGTCGTTGTGCTGCCAAGCGTATTCAAGAAATAGCTCGCCAGCACGAATACCGCGATCAGGGTGGTCGCCAAGCCCCGATTGCGTAACAAGCCTGTCAACAACGCTGTGAATCCCATCACAATCCATGTAATGGGTATCATGCCCATCGTCGCCAATCCCATTTCTGCCACGTTGACCTGCGCTGCGATTTCGGGTGTCATCACCAAACCAATCACAATCCAGATGAACACCTGCACCAAGACCGCCACGATCAATAACGCATACGCCAATGCTTTTTCCCTGACGATTTGCGTGCGTGTAACGGGAAAGCTTAAGAGCGAGTCCATGATGCCACGTTCTTCTTCGTTGGCGACAATGTTCATACCGCACGCAGCGCCGTAAATCGCTAAGATTAATGGCAAAAACGCGAAGATTTGCAGCGCCAGATAGCCTTCCACCGTCGCCATGAACGCCATGTCGCTCGCGCCAAACATTTGCAGCATGACCGGCGGCATACTTTCCATGACTTCGGTAATCTGCTGAATCGATTCGACACTCGGCACCGCGACGATTTGCACCCACGCTAACAGTCCAAGTCCCAAACCCCACCACAACGCGCCGCGCCAACTACGCTTGATGGTCTCTCTGAAAATCACACCGTTCATTACTCACCTGCCTTTGCTGCTGTTGCATCGCTCACGGCTGCATTGTCACGAGGATCACCGCCATAAAACGTCAGGAAGATTTCTTCCAGCGTCGGTTCTTGCACACGCACATCCTGCACGTAATACGGCGAGATCGCGCGCAACAACGGATCAAAATCGCCGCTCAATCGCATACGCGCGGTGGTTCCATCAATCGTCACGAGGCTCGCGCCCGCCACGCTGGACAGCGCCTCCGCCGAAATCGGCGCGCGCGCTTGCACCGTCACCCATTTGAAATCGGCGTGCGTCAGCCGATCGACACGCTCGACAGCTTTCAACTGACCATCGCGCAAAATGCCGACGCGGTCGCAAATCGTTTGCACTTCGCTCAACACATGCGACGACAAAAATACAGTCTGCCCGTTGGCGCGCGCTTCGACCATCAATTGGTTGAAGGTCTGCTGCATCAACGGGTCAAGACCGCTTGACGGCTCGTCCAGAATGAGCAGATCAGGCTTGTGCATCAGCGCCAGAATCAAGCCGAGCTTGCGCTTGTTTCCGGTCGAATAATTCTTAATCTTCTTGCTCAAGTCGAATTCCAGGCGCGCCGCCAACTGATTGGCGAACGAGAGATCACGCAGTCCGCGCGCCCGCGCCGCATAATCGATGACCTGCTGCGCGGTGTAGCGCTGCCATAAATTGAGTTCAGCAGGCAGATAGCCCACCCGCGCACGGATCGCTTTACTCTCGGTGATCACAGGCAGCCCGAAGACGCGCGCACTGCCCCGCGTCGGACGGATCAAATCCAAGAGCAGCCGGATCGTGGTCGTTTTGCCCGCGCCATTCGGACCCAGATACCCAAAAATTTCACCGCGTTCAATGGTCAAACTCAGCCCATCGAGCGCCTTTTTCCTGCCACCATAGACTTTGGTCAACAGATCAGTCTGAATCAGGGGCGTGTGTAGGGTCATGATGCCCCCCTTTCGTTAATTGAACGCACCATCCACAAAATTACGTCTGAATAAGTGCGTCGAGTCCCCCATATGTTAGGGGTCGCCTCCCCCAGAAATTAGGGGGCGATAATTGGCTCTTTGCCCCGCCATATGTTTGCGTTATGTTTTGTATTTTTGGAGTATTTATCATGTCGTTACCCATCATCGAACGGTTCATATCCTCGACAGGCGCACGGATTTATCGGATTCCGGTCGAAGCGTTTCCCGGCTTCATCGCGTATTGCTATGTGCTGCTCGAAGCGGGCGTCCCAACCTTGATCGATACTGGATCGGGCATTGGTGACAGCACCGACCAATTGTTGGCGGGAATCGCATCGCTCAAAGACACCTTCAACGAGCCGATCAGCGTGACCGACCTCAAGCGCATCATCATCACGCACGGTCATATCGATCACTTCGGCGGCGTCGCCTTTATGCGCGAACATACGGGCGGCGCGCAAATCGCCATCCACCAGTTGGATCGGCGCGTGCTGACCAACTACGAAGAACGCGTGATCGTCGCTACCAAAGATTTGCGCGTGTACCTGGAACGGGCGGGCGTGACCGAAAAACTACGCGATAATTTGATGGTCATGTACGGCTTCGCCAAAAAACAATTCAAGTCCGTCCCGGTCGATTTGTCGCTCGACGACGGCATGGTGCTGGATACGATGACGTTCATTCACACGCCCGGTCATTGTCCCGGTCAGGTGTGCATCATTCTGGGCGATGTGCTGATCAGCGCCGACCATATTCTGGGCAAGACCACGCCGCATCAATCACCAGAGAGCATCACGCATTACACTGGGTTAGGGCATTATCTCGACGCGCTCAAAACCGTATCGCGCATTGGCGGGCTTAAACTCGCGCTCGGCGGACACGAGGAACCGATTTATGACGTGTACGGGCGCATCGTTGCGATTCGTGAAAGTCACCAGCGCAAATTACAGCGCGTTTTAGACGTGATGCGCGGGTCGAACGAGCCATGTACGATCAGCGATATTTCTAAAGCGATGTACCCGGATCGCGGCGGTTACGATGTATTGTTGGCGTTGGAAGAAGTGGGCGCGCATGTCGAATATTTGTATGAACATGGCGAACTCGAAGTCAGCAATCTCGGTGAGGTCGAACGGTCGGATAATCCGGCGCTGCAATATAGTGTGGCGTAGACCATCCCTAATTAATCCTTATCTTGACGCCCAAGACCCACCGGGTCGCCCGTCGTCGGGTGAAATAAATTCCCTTACATTTTACCGTCTGAAATACCGCGACGTACACATACCAGTTAAACTTCATTTAATACTTTCATCGAGACGCCTTAATCCGTTCTCACTAGACTACTCAATGGGTAAAACCACCATACCATTTTAGGAGAAACCCGATATGCGTAAAAGTTTTCTGTTTGTCGTGTTGGCAGCGATGCTCGCATTGGCAGTCATTCCCGCGTTCGCGCAGGAAACCGTTGATGTTCCGGTCTGGATCGCCTTCACCGATGAAAATCGTCTGGGTTGGGCGCAGGATCGCGCTGTTGAATACAATGAAATGTTCCCGCAATACAATGTGACCGTCGAAGGCTATGCGAACTACGAAGAACTGTTCGCGGCGACGGCGTTGGCAGCAGAACAAGGCACGCTCCCGGCAGTGGTGCAGTATTTTGAAGTCGCCACCCAGGACGCGCGTGACAGCGGCTACTTCAAGCCGATTGCCGAAGCCATTGGCGACCGCACCGACATCAACGGTATTGCCGTCAACTTCGACGATTTCGTCGGTCCCGTCCGCGAATATTACACCATCGATGGCGTGTTCACGTCGATGCCGTGGAACACCTCGTCGGCGATTTATTTCAGCAACATGACCATTCTCGATGCAGCCGGCGTCGATACCCCCCCGACAACGTGGGCGGAAATTGATGCGGCGTGCGAGCTGGTTATGGCGTTGGAAACTGCGCCAGAATACTGCTGGACATTCCCGAATCACGGTTGGTTCTTTGAACAGTGGATCGCGCAGCAGGACGAACAATTTGCCAACAATGGCAATGGTCGTGAAGAACGCGCGACCGAAGTGAGCATCAACAACGACGGCAGCGTCGCGCTGCTCACGTTCCTGGATGAACAACTCGCCAAGGGCTACCTGTATTACAGCGGCGCGCAAGGTGGCGATTCTTGGGGTACGGTCGATCAGGCGTTCAGCACGCAGCAGGTCGCGATGGCGGCTTACAGCAGCAGCGACACCGCGACGTACACCAATGTCGGCACGGATAACGGCTTTGAAGTCGTCGCCAGCTTCCTGCCCTACAATGAAGTCACGGGCTGGACGGGTAATTTGATCGGTGGCGCGAGCCTGTGGCTGGTCGATGGTCTTTCGACCGAAGTCGAAGACGGCGCGCTCGGTTTCTTGCTCTCGATCAACAGCACCGAAAACGCGGCGGCGTGGCATCAACTGACCGGTTACATCGCCGTGACCACCAGTGCCAACGAACTGCTGACCGAACAAGGTTGGTTTGAAGAAAACCCGAACTTCAGCGTCGCGGCGGATCAATTGGCGCAAAGCACGATCACGACCGCGACCAGCGGCGCGATCATCGGCGCATTCCCGTCAATCCGTTCGGTGGTCACGCAAGCGGTCGATACCGCGCTGTTGACCGACGAACCCGTTGCCGATGTGTTGGCGGCGGCGCAAGAAGATGCGAATACCGTCCTCGAAGAGTATAACCTGCTCAACGCGGAATAATTTTGGAGGGGCGCAGCGTGCTGCGCCCTGTTGTTACATGGTTCATGTGTGGCGGGTGGGTCTTAGACCCGCCCCACCGTTTTCTGGGGATATCCTCTTATGACTGCACAAGCCCCACTGCTCATTCATGTGATCGCGGCTCTAATCGGCGCAGTCTATCTCGCATGGCGCTTTCAACGCATTCAAGTATCACCTGCATTAGGCGGCATGATCGGCGCGGCGGCGGGTGCTGTCGGGTCTGCGATCTTCATGCTCCCGCTCAATTACTGCACGTTTGAAAGCGAACGCAGCCTCATCGACGCCGTTTTTGGCGTGCTGCTCATCGGCATCGGTATGGCACTCGTCGTGCTGCCCGTCGATGCATTGATTCGCAGCGTGGTCATGCGCCGCCGCAACCCCAATATGGGCGGCACAGCACAAGCGGGCGCGTTCAAAGGCTGGCTGCTGCCGATTGTATTTCTCGCCCCCACCTTGATCGTACTCACGCTGTTTTTGTACTACCCTTCTCTCGACACTTTCCGACTCTCGACACTGTTGGCGCGTTTAGGCGCGCGCCGAACCTTGTTCGTGTGCGTCGATAACTTCACTTCGCTCGTCAGCGACGGCGATTATCTCAACAGTTTCGTCATCACGATTTTCATCAGCGCTGCGATTGTCGTTCTCGGCTTGGCGCTGGCGTTGGGAATCGCTTTATTGGCGTATCAACCGATCAAAGGCGCGCGCATTTACCGCACGCTCTTGATCTGGCCCTATGCCATTTCGCCGGTCGTCGCAGGCGTGATCTTTTTGCTCTTGTTCAATCCGACGGGCGGCATCGTCAATTACGCGCTCGATAATGTCTTTGGCATCAAAATTGGCTGGCTCAATGACCCGACCGCCGCGCCATGGGCAGTGATCATCGCCAGCGTGTGGAAAAGTTTGGGCTACAATATTTTGTTCTACATCGCGGGCTTGCAAAATGTTTCGAAAGACATCCGCGAAGCTGCCAGCATCGATGGCGCAAACGTCGCACAGCGCTTTTTCAGTGTCGTACTGCCGCTGCTGTCGCCGATCACGTTCTTTCTCGTCATCACCAATATGACGTATGCGTTTTTCGAGACTTTCGGCACGATTGACTATTTGACGGGCGGCGGTCCGCTCAATTCGACTTCGACGCTCATGTACAATATTTACGAAGTCGGTATCACCAACAACGATCTGGGCAAAGCCGCCGCGCAATCGATTGTGTTGTTCGCGCTGGTCATCGGCTTGACGGTCGTTCAATTCCGCACGTCTGGCAATCGGGTCAATTACGGAGCATAACCGCATGGCGACCACCACCGCGTCTGAAACTTACCCCGCTGATTATGTCGAACCTGTTCGCCGCACCCTGCTGCCCGAACGCTGGTATATCCATGCGGCGCTGTGGGTAATTTGTCTGATCGTCGGCTTTCCGCTGTTTTATGCTGTTTTAGTGGCGACACAAAATAACAGCAACGTATACGCATATCAGTTTTTGCCGGGCGACCAGTTCGAAAATAACTGGAACATCGTCATGAATCTTGCCAATCTGGGCAATTACATGCTCAACAGCATTTTCATCACGGTCTTAGTCACGGCTGGCAAAACGATTTTGTCGCTGCTGGCGGGCTTGGCGTTCGTGTATTTTCGTTTTCCCGGCAAATGGATCGTGTTCGGCTTCGTGCTGGTCACCTTGATGATGCCGACCGAAATTCTCGTGATCGCGCTGTTCCGTTTCGTCAACAGCATCGGCTGGGGCAACAATTATCTGGCGTTGATCGTCCCGTTCATCGCCAGCGCGACGGGTGCGTTTTTGTTCCGCCAGCATTTCGCCAATATCCCAGCGGAACTGAGCGAAGCCGCGCAGTTGGATGGCGCGAATCCGCTCACATTCCTGATTCGCGTGCTGATTCCGATGAGCATGAACACGATTGGCGCGCTCGTCGTCATTCAGTTCGTGTATGTGTGGAATATGTATTTGTGGCCCGCGCTGATCATTCAGGGTCAGGAACGCCAGGTGGTGCAGGTCGGCTTGCGCACGCTCGTCGGCGCGGATGTCGGCATCAGCTTTGGACCACTCATGCTCGGTGCGGTCATCGCCAGTTTGCCGCCCGTGATCATATTCGTGCTGCTGCAAAAGCAGTTCATGAGCGGCTTCGCGCTCGGACGCGATAAATAAGGCATTCAACGCAAAGGCTTTTCGCGGTTCATGTCGGTGGGCGGGTGTGAGTCCCGCCCCTACGCCGACCCCTTCTCACTTTCTTTTTACGCCTTTGCGTTAGGCTTTTCGCGGTTAGCTTTTTTCTTTTACACCATGCACCAGCGCGTAAAAGCGCGGCACATCCCGTGCGATCACATCACGCTCGCTGCGCCACGCGAACGGTGCGCCGATACCACCATACTCGAACGAGACAAAACGCGGTTCGCGCGCCTCGCCCGACTTGATTTTATCGATTAACCACACGAACGCTGCCCAATCGTCGGCGCTCTCCATGCCGAAGTGATCCAGGTTGCAGCCAATTATGTCCTCGCCTTCGAATTTGTGCAGCAGTGCTTCATAGCCGTCGTACTGCATCGCTTTGTCATGCGTCGCTTGTGTGTAAGGCAGGACGCCCGCCGTATGAACCTCACCGAGACGATCCAGCGGTAGTTCACGCATATAATCGAGCGGATTTAGGGCAAGCGCTTCGGCGCTGATGCGTGCGTGCCCCACATCGAGCAGCAGCCGACAACCCGCCGCGCGCACAATCCAGTTAATTTTCTCTGGCAAAATCGCAGCGCGATATTTATCGCCTTGCGTCGTGCGATACGGTACGTTTTCCAGCACCACATTATCGCCGCCATAACGATCGACCACACATTGTACATCGCGCAGACACACCTCAATCACGGCGTCGTCATCGAGTTCACCCAACGCGGATCGTGTAGGTTCGAGATGCAGATTGACGTGCGGCGTGTTCGTATCTTTCATCATGGCATCGATGCGCGCCCAATCGACACTCGCAAGCGTATTGTGCCCAACCACGAGCGGAAAATGCACATAGACGGGCGCATCGACGCGCGCGTCGCCGATCATACCCTCCCAATCCGGGCATTTGAAACGGTCAATCTCGATTTTGCCATCACGGAGTAAATCACGCGCCTGCGGCGACCAGTTGATCGTAAATTCCATCGACTTTCCTCGCTAACCCTTCGACCTGTACCCTATCATAGTTATCGACACCAGAAGATGAATACTCGTTGCGTCTTTCTTTTCGACTTTTCGACTTTGCGTTAAAGTTTTTCGGACACCTAGTGAGGAGTGGGATGATGACGATTGATAACGCAGTTCAGCGCGCAGCGGCGCTCTTACGCGCGGCACGCACTATCGCCGTGCTGACGGGCGCGGGCGTCAGCCGCGAGTCGGGCATTCCAACCTTTCGAGACTCGCTCGATGGCATCTGGGCGGACTTCGATCCGTTCAAGCTGGCGACGCCGCGCGCGTTTTTAGCCGATCCCAAACTCGTCTGGGAATTTTATCATTATCGGCGCGGCATGATCGCGGATGCCAAGCCGAATCCCGGTCATCTTGCCTTAGCGGCGCTCGAAAAACATCTGGGTGCGTACCCGTTAATCACGCAAAACATTGACGAGTTGCACGAACGCGCGGGCAGTACCGACGTGATTCATCTGCACGGGCGGATCGCGCGCGACAAGTGTTTCGCCGCCTGTCGTGGCGAACCAACGCTGGTCGATCTCGCGTCGCTGCCCGATAAAGACGCATCGCCACCGCATTGTCCGTACTGCGGCGCGTATATCCGCCCCGATGTGGTATGGTTTGAAGAATACTTACCCGAACGTGAACTGCGCGCTGCCGACGACGCGCTGCGCTGTGATGTCTTGTTGGTCGTCGGCACATCGGGCGTCGTCCAGCCCGCCGCGTCGATGCCTTTCATCGCCGCCAGGCGCAGCGCAAAGATTATCGAGGTCAACCCGAATCGCAGCGATATTACCGACATCGCTGATATATTCGTCGCTGCACCCTCTGGCGAAGCACTGCCGCGTATCGTCGCGCTGATGGGCAACCATGAATAATTACCATTACGTCACGCCTTTGCGCGTTTGCGCCTTTGCGTTATGTTTTTTGAGTTTTCTCAATCCTGAACACGCATCCGCGCAAGCCTTCGATCAACCCGAACACGTGTTTCAGGTGTTCATCGATCATGACGCCGACGCCAGCGGTTTTGACCGCGTGATCTTCATCGATGTGCAGACGGGCGCGCAAATCGAGTCGCTGATAGACGGTGTGCGTTACACAATTTTGCCCGACGCCCTGTTATACGCCGACCGCGCCACCGATCAACTGATGATGCTGATGTCGTCCGGCGTGACGCGCGCGCATCCGTTCATACAAAAACCAGCCGGGGCGCGGCGCATCGACTGGCTGGTCTCGACGGATCAAACCCACATCGCCTGGACGATCACCGGCGGGTCGCCACGAACGCTGACCACGCAAACGTTTATCGCGGATATCGACGGCGAGAATATCCGCGATTTGCTCACCGATGGACCGCGTGACGCGATCCGCGCCTTTCCGGTCGCGTTCAGCGTTGATCACACGCGCTTGTATATGGATTATCAGCCGGACGCGATCGGCGATTTTGCGCCGCTCCGCCAGTTCGCAGGCTTGTTCGCGGTCGATACGGCGACGGGTGCGATCACCGAATTACAGGGCGAGCCCGGTTGTTTTTGCGGGGCGGCATTCGGCGCCGGGCAATTCATGCGGCTGACGCTGGCGGGTGGCTTGGATGGATTCGGCGTGCGGCTGATCGATGTGCGCTCAAACAGCGAACGCACGATTTCCAGTCTGAATCTGGTCAACTTTACGCAGGGTGGCGATGTGCTGATCGCGCCCGATGGTCGCAGTGCGGTCTATACGCTGGCACAAATTCGCGGGTTCGGCACGCCAGGACAAACCGTACAATCGGTTTTCATTCTGGTCGATATTGATCTGGGGACGCAGCGGGTGCTGACTCAGCCTGCTAACACGCTGTTTCGTCCGGTCGGATGGTCAGACGACGCGCGCGCCTTGATCGTGAGCAGCGCAACGCTCGATGGAACGTGGAAAATCGATCTTGACGATGGCGACTTGCGCCTGATCGCTGAGCCGTCATTTTTGGGTACGATCACAAGCAGTTCACTTTGAGATACGCTACACTATGAGAATGACAACACTGCGCACAAATACAAATGCGATCATCGCCAAAATACCTGATTATGAGCGCCGCGCCGCCAAATATGCGCCCATCGCTGCCGCACTGCACGCGGTATTTGGACGCCCCGATTGGCGTCCGTTTTTGCCGCCGTTAGATGAACTAATCGACTGCATTTTGAGCCAGAGCACCAACGACCGCAATCGTGACCGCGCGTTCGGCGGCTTGAAGGCAAATTTTGCGTCGTGGATGGATGTCATGAACGCACCTACCGATGTGGTCATCGAAGCGATCAAGCCCGCCGGGTTAGCCAACCAAAAAGCGCCGCGTATCCAGAATGTACTGCGCACGATTTACGAACAGCGTGGTGATTTGAACATCGATTTTCTGGCGGAGATGCCGCTCGAAGAGGCGCGAAGTTGGCTGATCAGTCTTGATGGGGTGGGACCCAAGACGGCGGCGATTGTGCTGTGTTTCGCGTTTCTGCGTCCGGCGTTCCCGGTCGATACCCATGTTCATCGTGTCGGGCAGCGCATTGGCTTTTTGCCCGAAGGCATCAGCGCGGATAAAGCACACCCGCTCATGGAAGCCATCGTACCGCCGGGCGACCATTTCGCATTCCATCTCAATTTGATCCGACTGGGGCGCGAAATTTGCACGGCGCGCCGCGCCTATTGTGAGCGGTGTCCACTCACTGCCCACTGCGATTATTATCAACACACGCTGCAAGCCCAACCCCATGACGACGTTCAATAAAGATCATTTGCCATGATGAAACGACCGAATGCTGATTTGATCGCGGATCACGAGTTCACCGAATTTCGCCATGCTCTGACAGTGATGCGCTCTCAGTTACAAGCGCCGCGCCTTGATAATGCGTATTTCGAGCGGCAGATCGACAAACTCGATAACCTGCTTGAACGGATGGAAGGCGAACATCGCCAGCTAACACAGCAAGGGCGCTTCGAAGCGCTGTACAGTGTCAGCCGCTTGTTGGGGTCATCGCTGGATATTCAGATAGTTCTCGATCAAGTCATGGATGCGATCATCCAACTGACGGGCGCAGAGCGCGGCTTTTTGATGCTGCGTGACGACGACGGACGAATCGAAGTGATGGTCGCCCGCAACTACGATCAACAAACGTTGAGCGGCAACCAGTTTCAATTCAGCCGCACAATCGTCAATACGGTTATCGATACGGGCGAGTCGATTTTGACGACCAACGCCAGCGAAGACCCGCGCTTCAACATGCAGGCGAGCATTATGGGACGCTCGCTGCGCAGCATCATGGCGACGCCACTGCGCGCGCGCGGCATGGTCATCGGCGCGGCATATGTCGAAAATCAAGCGATTGTCGGCTTGTTTCAGCCCGACGATTTGACCGCGCTCGAAACGTTCACGGGGCAAGCATCGGTCGCCATCGATAACGCCCATTTGTTCAGCGTCACCGACCAAAAATTGCAGGCGCGTTTACAAGAACTCAGCCAGTTACGCCGCATCGACATGCAGTTGAACGAGACGCTCGATGCTGATAAAGCGATGGCGCTCACGCTCGACTCGGTGTGTCGCTTCAGCGAAGCGGATATGGGACATCTCGGTATGGTTGTGGACGGTCATATCGTCGCCAAACATCATTTCTGTTTCCCTATCGATGACGGGCAGCAGGTCAATCTCGACGATCTATACCCCGCCACGCTCGAAGCCCTGCAATCGGTCGAGATGATTTTGATCGGCGATGGCGACCCGCAAGGCGGACATATTCTGATCGCGCCGATTCGGCGTGAACAAAAGGTGATCGCGATGCTGGTGTTGGTCAAGACCGACAGCATGTTCACCAACGATCAGCGCGAAATGGTCGAACGCATTGCGACACGCGCCGCTGTCGCCATCGAAAATGGCACGTTGTATGAAGCCGTCATGGCGGCAGACCTGGCAAAAAGCGAGTTCGTCGGCATTGTCGCGCACGACCTTAAAGTGCCGATGACCAGCATCATCGGGTATGCCGATCTTACATTGATGGATGGCGGCTTGACCGACGAACAGACGTATTTTCAAACGCGCATCCACGAAACCGTCGAACGGATGGAAATGTTGGTCAGCGATCTGGCGGATATTAGCCGCATCGAAAGCGGACATTTCTACATGACGCCGTCGCGGATCGCCGTCGGGTCGATTATGCAGGGCGTGCGCGACAGCATTATGACGCAGATTGAATCGCGCCAGCACCGTTATGTCGAAGATGTCGCGCCAGATTTACCTGCCATGCATGTCGATTATTACCGTTTGCTGCAAGTGCTGACCAACCTGACCAGCAACGCTTATAAATACACACCGAACGGCGGCATCATTCGCCTGAGCGCGCGGCAGGCGGGTGACTGCATCGAATACAGTGTCAGCGATACCGGCATCGGCTTGGACGACGAGCAAATCAAGCTGCTAGGCAAGAAATTCTGGCGCGCAACGGATGAGTTCACCCGTTCGCAGCCCGGTACAGGACTTGGTTTCGCTATTACGCGCAGTTTAGTCGAGCAAATGGGCAGCCATATTGCGATCACGAGTATCGTGGGTCAGGGCAGTACGTTTACGTTCAGCGTGCCGATTTCGCAAGAATAACCGTCGCCTCGTCGTTGCATTACGCATCGTAGGGGCAGGACTCGGACCCGCCCACCGTCAAGTTAGATCTGCCCACTTCCAGAAGGGATGATCGCATGGCACATTTGTTCATTTCACCCCATCTCGACGACGCAATTTTGAGCTGTGGCGCAACGATTGCCCAGCTCACGCGGCATGGCGAGCACGTGTTGATCCTGACGACGATGGCGGGCGAACCCCCGGAGGGACTGCCCAGCACGCCGTTCGTCGATGCTATTTGCGCGCGCTTCACAAGCGGGCGCAACCAGATTCGGCAGCGTCGCGTCGAAGACGCACGCGCCGCGCAGCAAGTTGGTGCACAAATTTATCACCTGCCGATTTTCGAGTGCGTGTTCCGTACCGCACGCGATGGTCAGGGCGTGCGCGTGCCGCTGTACGGTAAACCGAACAGTCCCTATGAAATCCTCTGCCCCGATGACGATGCGCCGATCAGCCTGATGGAGTGTAAATGTCCGCTGAGCGAAGTCAGCATGATCTACGCGCCATTATGCGCTGATAATCATGTTGATCATCGCATTGCGTGCAATTGGGCGCTTGCGCTGACGCGCGGCGGCACGGCGACCCCGCTCCGGTTGTACGAAGAATATCCGGCGGCGGCGCTGAACAATCATGCGAAGGCGCGGCGCGCGCTGCGTTATTACGCCGAACTCCAGCCACCGTATCGGCTGAACGCGGTGATGCCGCCGCTCAGCAGCGCCGACATCGACGCCAAAATTCGCGCATTGAAAGAGTATAACTCGCATATTAAAGTGCTGTGGCGCGACGAAACAGCAATGGAATCAGCGGTGCGTGGTTATTTATCCGCGACGGGCAGCGGCAGCCCGACTGAACGTTTTTGGGATGTGTGGATGTAGATAAGCAGTGTTTGAACACAGACGCGGATGGGCAGCAGCCCGTTCTGACATTTCTCTAAGGAGTATCCATTGACTGAGACGAATGGGATGGAGCAAGCGAAGGCGCTGCTCGACGCATTGATCAAAAACGCGAAAAAAGGCGCGATTATTCCAGTGCGTTTACCGACACAATTAGAAGAGATCGCTGCCTTGATGCAACAGGCGCAGACGGACGCGGCAGCCAGCATCGCAGCGGCGTCCGCCGTCCGTGCTGCACATGCTGGCGACGAAAACCTGGTGGAGGAACAAGCCGCGTTCTTTGGTCATGCAATCCACGAACTCCGGACACCGATGACCAGCATTCGCGGGTATTCCGACATGATGGTTAACCCGTCGATGGGAACCTTGGCGGATATGCAAAAGCAGTTCATGGAGGTTATTCGCACCAACGCGCGGCGCATGGAAACCCTGCTGCAAGATGTGAGCGATAGCAACAAGCTGCGTGCTGGCACGGTGCGTGTCACCAATAAGATGGATATGTTCAAGAATATCATCATGATGGTCGATAAAAATACGCGCCCGTTTGCTGAACAGCTCAACCGGACGTTGACCTTCAATATACCGTCTGGGCTGCCGATTTTGAACACCGATGGCGAACTGTTGGCGAAAGCCTTCACTAAACTGGTAGAAAACGCGCTGCGTTACACCCGCGACGGCGGAAATGTCAGCGTGCACACAAGCGCCGAAGGCAGCACAATCACAACGCAATTCAAAGATGATGGCATCGGCATGACGCCGGAAGAACTGGCGCAGCTCGGCACGATTTACTTTCGGTCGGACAACGAGTACGTGCGGACATATAAAGGCAGCGGCTTGGGCATCCCCGTCGCTTATGGCATGATCAAACTGCTGGGTGGCATCATCAGCGTGGTAAGCGAGGTCGATAAAGGCACGACGTTCACCGTGACGATACACGGCATGACCTAAAGTAGCCCTATGACGATGCAGTAGGGGCGGCAACCGCGCTGTCGCATCGCTGACAAGAAAAACTACACCATCCGCTCACAGACCCCATCACGCTGATGGGGCTTTTTAATTATCCTCGCGAGCGGTAAACTCGTTAAAATAGGCTTACGTTCGCCTACAACTACCTGTTAATCATAAAGGATTGGATTGATGAAGCGTTTAGTTTTACTGTGTTGTGTACTATTGATGACCGGAGCCGCCATGGCTCAAGACGCAGATTCACCTTTTGTCTTTGGCGATGCGCTGCCGACCGCGCCAGAATTATCCGCGCGCGGCGACTATGCAGTCGGGGTGCAAACTGTCGAACTGGTTAACCCCGGTCAAATCAACATTATCGGGTTGGCGGCTGGCGCGACTGACCCCTTGTACGACCGCCCATTGACCATCGAGGTTTGGTATCCGGCGGCTTTGGCGGATGGTGAGACCGAAAGCGTGACCTATGACGATACACTTGGGCGCGCCGACGTGGCGGATTCATTCGTCCCGTTCAGCTTTGCCGGACGCGCCGCGCGCGATGCAGCGCCGAACACTGAAGATGGCGCTTTCCCACTGATCATCGTCAGTCACGGCTACCCCGGTTCACGGTTCATAATGACCTACCTGACCGAGAATCTCGCGTCGAAGGGCTACGTGGTCGCAGCCATCGATCACACCGAGTCAACCTTCCCCGATGTGGGTAATTTTGGCAGCACACTGCTCAATCGGTCACTCGACCAAATCTTCGTCATCGATGAAATGGCGCGGCTGAGTGCTGAAGACGGCTTCCTGAACGGACTCGTGGATGCTGAAAATACTGCCATTGTCGGCTATTCGATGGGCGGCTACGGCGCGCTCAACGTCGTTGGCGCGGGTTATGGTCCGTTCCTGAGCGAATTTCTGGGTGCGCCGATTGCGCCGCGTTTGGCGGGCGCTGACGGCTATGCTGCCGATGCGCGCGTCAAAGCGGCGGTGGTGTTTGCGCCCTGGGGCGGCGATTTAGTTGCATTCGGTCTCGCAGGCACTGGCATGTGGGAATTAAACGCGTTCGAAAGCATTACCGTCCCGACCTTGTGGATCGTCGGCTCGGAAGATGATGTCGCGATGGCTGATGCAGTCGCCGGCATGTTCGACGCGGCAGTCAACAGTGACCGCTACCTGCTCACCTACGAGAACGCCCTGCATAATGTTGCCCCCAACCCGCCCGTCGCCGAAGCGGTCACGCTTCAACAGTACGAGCGCTACGCAGAACCGGCGTGGGATGAGGCGCACATCAACAACGTCAATCAACATTTCGTGACGGCGTTCTTGAACCAAACGCTCAAAGCCGATGATACGGCGGCAGTCTATCTCGATGTCGCGGTCGAAAACGCGAACGATGGCGTGTACGCCGTCGATGAAGCGGGCGCGTTCACAGCAGATCACACGTACTGGGCTGGGTTCTCGCCACGCACAGCACTTGGGTTGTCGCTGCGCGCGGGCGAATAACACAGTTACTTTCAGGGGCATGGCAGCGCCATGCCCCCCATCCCTACACTACAAGATCACATCGCTGGAATAGAAATCACCGTGCCCGAACCGAGTTCGCTGAATGCCGAATTCACCGTCACTACCCACGACGCATCAGCCGCTTGTGCGATGCCATACGGGAAGTTCAAGCCTTCAAGGATTGGCGTCACATTGCCATCAGCATCGATCATAATCACGCTGCCCGACGCTAGGTTGTAGCCCAGTTCGCCAAAACCATCCGCGAACTGCACCGCATACAGGTTGCCATCCTGACCAATCTCGACATCGACCACGAGCGTAAGCCCATCGATCGTGTCGAGTAGTTCACCCTCGGCGCTCAAATGCTCGATGCGCGCGCTGCCCGCCAGGAACGGGAAACCGCTCAGGAAACCGACGTAGAACGTGCCATCAGGCGCGATAACGACAGACGTTGGCACGGGCGATGGTTCGGTATCGCTGACCGCCCACGACGCGAACAGTTCCAAGCCCGCGTCTTCGGTATAACGCAGCAGTGAATTACCGCTCGCATCGACCAGATAAATCGTGCCATCTTCCGCGACAGCGATGTCTTGCGGGTTCGATGCCAGATCAGCCGTCGCATCCGGGTTATTGGTTTCTTCAAATGCAAGCAGGTCAACCACATTGACGACTGCAAACGTCTCACGGTCAAGCTGCACGAGCGCACTGGCATACGCACCTTCGGGGAGCGAGTCGCGCGTGGGTCCTTGTCCCATCACCAGCCACACATACATATCATCGACGTAAACCGCGCTCACCCCTTCCAAACCACCAAACGGGTCGCTTAAGCTGAACAAACCATCGATCAGGAAATCCTGAATGCCTTCAGGTGATACAGTGCTGACGCGCGCGGTGAAACCGACAAACACATCGCCTTGTCCGGTCGCGTTGACCGCGGTGATTTCGCCGCCTTCACCCGCTTCTGCGATATACAGGGTGCCGTCGCCGCCATAGAACACGTGGCGTGGCGCGTTCAAACCGGTGGCGATGACTTCGCCAGACATCTCCATTTCGGTTTCAGCGGGTAGATTCGGGTCTGGTGTCGTCGCAGGCGCGTCTTGCGCGTTCACTGCGTAGACTGCGATCAGCATCGTCGCACCCAACAATAGCACCTTCAAGAAATGACGCATTTTTGGTTCTCCTGTAGAAAACATGGTCGTCTTGTTGTTCGATAGACGTGACCGCGCAAAGCGGACAAACGTCCACTTTCGACGCTATCACAGTCTAAAACGCGCTGTCAAGCGATGCAAAGGTCATATCCGCGAGAGATTACAGATATTTTACATTTCTGCCATGACGCTTATTTAACCACTGCCCTCTGTGCCATCTTGCTGTTCCTTTGCTTCGCCCTTCAGTCTACACTAAACTCGCCGACCGAAGTTGTTTCACCCATTCTGGCACAGAGGGGTTATCGAAGAAGGTATACAATCCACCTATTCACGTGCTGAGTGGCATTGCCCTGTACGCGGTAAATCTACCCTTGGTTGGGGTGGACATTCTAGTCGCTCGCTAGGTCACAGGTGACGCAGCGACCGATATGTCTTCAGCGTCCGGCATAAGCGACCAGGAAAAGGAAGTACAATGATGTGTCAAAGGGAAATTCAGGTGGAGTCACCATGTCAAGACGGCATTCGGAACGTCATCGTACAGGAAGAATTGGTTGGTTGCGTGCCGCAGTTTTGGGTGCAAACGATGGCATTGTGTCAACCGCAAGCCTAGTGGTGGGGGTTGCTGCGGCAAATGCGATTCGAGGGGATGTCTTGATTGCCGGCATTGCTGGTTTAGTCGCGGGTGCGATGTCAATGGCTGCGGGTGAATATGTATCAGTGAGTTCCCAAGCCGATACAGAGGGGGCTGAACTCGCTCGTGAACGTAAGGAGTTGGACACCGACGAAGCCGATGAAATAGAAGAACTCGCATTAATCTATGTAGCGCGCGGCATCGATCCGGAACTGGCAAAACAAGTCGCCCAACAGTTAATGAAACACAATGCCTTAGCCGCGCACGCGCGTGATGAGCTGGGTATTTCAGATACGATGAGCGCGCAACCTGTTCAAGCGGCGCTCGCGTCAGCCGTTTCATTTGCTATCGGCGCAGTGATGCCAATCATCACTGTGCTTTTGGTCTCAGAGACAATCCTGGTTCCTGCGGTCGTTGGGACTTCGCTTGTTTTTCTCGCAATACTGGGTTTGTTGGCTGCCTGGGCTGGTGGCGCGCCCGTCATTAAATCAACTATTCGAGTCACCTTTTGGGGCGCTTTGGCGATGGGATTAACCGCCGCTGTAGGCGCTTTGTTCGGAACTCGTGTCTAAACGGAGAAAATTGATTAACGTTTGCATCTCTATCAAATTAATCTTGAAACGCGCCATTTAGCGCGTACCACTTTGTGCGTCAGCATGTACGATACTCCTAAGATTCACGAAAAGTGTTGGAGAACGAGCATGACGGAAATCGTCACCAAGCAAATTGAACTTCCCATCACCGGGATGACCTGTGCGAGCTGCGTTCGCAACGTCGAACGGGCGCTGACAAAAACCGAAGGCGTCGATACCGCGACGGTGAACCTGGCGACTGAGCGCGCCAGCGTCCAATTCGACCCGCAGACGGTCGCCCTGCCGCAGTTGATCGAGCGCGTCAAGAATGCGGGCTACGGCGTGGCGACGGCTTCGATTGAACTGCCGATCACGGGGATGACCTGTGCGAGCTGCGTTCGCAACGTTGAGCGTGCAGTCGCCAAAAAGCCGGGCGTGCTGGAAGTCAGCGTCAATCTGGCGACCGAGAAAGCGACGGTTCAGTATTTACCGAACGTTATGCGGCGCGGCGACTTGATCAAGGCGGTCGAGGGTGCGGGCTACGGCGTACTTGACCTGTCAGATTCCGACGCGCCGGAAGATGCCGAGCGCGCGGCACGTCAGGCGGAGATTGACCGCCAACAGCGCATGGTGCTGATCGGTGCGGCGTTCACGATTCCGCTGTTCTTGCTCAGCATGGCGCGTGACCTGTATATGGCATCGTTCGCAGGTACAGCCATGAGCGGGATGATGATGTCCGACAGCATGGCAGGTCCTACCCCGGCGCTCAATTGGCTGCTGTGGAGCGGTTTCCCGTTCGTGTTCTTCCTGCTGGCGACTCCGGTACAGTTGATCGTCGGGCGGCAGTACACCGTCGGCGCGTGGAAAGCGGCGCGCAATGGCACGACCGGCATGGACACGCTGATCGCGCTCGGCTCTTGGGCGGCGTATCTGTACAGTATCGTCGTGCTGCTCGGCATCGTCTTCAACTTTGGCGAGGTCGGCGCGCACGTCTATTTCGAGACGGCAGCCGTCATCCTGACGCTGATCACGCTCGGCAAGCTGCTGGAAGCGCGCGCCAAAGGCAAGACTAGCGAAGCGATCAAGAAGCTGATGGGACTTGCGCCTAAGACCGCCACCCTGCTGCGTGATGGACAAGAAAGCGAAGTCGCCATCGACGATGTGATCGTCGGGGACATGCTGATCGTCCGTCCGGGTGAACGCTTTCCGGTCGATGGGATGGTTGTCGAAGGGCGCTCATCGGTCGATGAGTCGATGCTCACGGGGGAAAGCCTCCCCGTCAACAAAGAGACGGGCAGCGAAGTCATCGGCGCGACCATCAATAAACAGGGGCGGCTTGTCATCGAAGCGCGGCGCGTCGGCGCGGAAACGGCGCTGGCGCAGATCGTCCACTTGGTCGAGCAGGCGCAGGGGTCGAAAGCGCCCATTCAGCGCGTCGCTGACCAGGTATCGGGCGTGTTCGTGCCGGTCGTGCTGGGACTAGCGGCGCTGACATTCCTCGGCTGGCTGCTGATCGGTCAGGTCAGTTTCACGGCGGCATTGGTGAATGCGGTCGCTGTGTTGGTCATCGCCTGTCCGTGCGCGTTGGGTCTCGCTACGCCGACCGCGATCATGGTTGGCACGGGACGCGGTGCGGAAATGGGCATCCTGTTTAAGAACAGCGAAGCGTTGGAAAGCGCCAAGCGTCTCCAGGTGGTGGCGCTGGACAAAACCGGCACGATTACACGCGGCGAACCGAGCGTGACCGATGTGATCGCGTTGAATGGATTGAGCGAAACCGAACTGCTCCGCCTGACCGCTACAGCAGAACGCGGCAGCGAACATCCGCTTGGTCAGGCGGTCGTACGTGCCGCGCAGGAGCGGAACATCCCGCTGGCGCAGCCGGGCACATTCGAGGCGGAGTCAGGGCGTGGTATTCGGGCAACCGTCGATGGACGTATCGTATGGGTCGGCAGTCCGCGCTTCATCCGTGAGCAAGGACATGACCTGGCAGCGTTCAACGAACAGATCGAAGCCTTGCAAGCGCGAGCGCGCACCGTCGTGTTGACGCTTATCGATGGCACGCTGTCGGGTATTCTAGGCATCGCCGATACCGTCAAGGAAGGGTCGCATGAAACAGTGGCGGCGCTGCGGGCGCAAGGGCTGGAAGTCGTCATGATCACAGGCGACAACGAGCGCACCGCGCAGGCAATTGCGCGCGAGGTCGGCATCGACCGCGTGTTGGCAGAAGTGCTGCCGAGCCAGAAAGTGGAAATGGTCAAGAAGCTGCAAAGCGAGGGGAAGCGGGTGGCAATGGTCGGTGACGGCATCAACGACGCGCCTGCGCTGGCACAGGCAGATGTCGGCATTGCCATCGGCACGGGGACGGACATCGCGATTGAAGCATCGGATGTGACGCTGGTCAGCGGCGATTTGCGCGGCGTAGCACGGGCGATCAGCCTAAGCCGGGCAACGATGCGGACGATTTACCAGAACCTGTTCTGGGCGTTCATCTACAATATCATCCTGATCCCGGTGGCGATGGCGGGGGCGCTCATCCCGATGCTTGCCGCGGCGGCGATGGCTACAAGTTCCATCTTCGTCGTCAGCAACAGTCTCCGGTTGCGGGGTCGTAACGTATCGACTGAACCTGTTTCACAGACAGTGGAATTAAAGCCGATAAATGCAGTTGGGGATTAGCAGCTTCGAGGGGCGCTCACTGTGAAAGTGAGCGCCTTTCACACTCAAGCATCACACGTAAAAGGAAAACAAAAAGCCCTTGTTCGCTATAAGGGCTTCTCTTACAAGTAAGATACTGGCGGATTTACGCTTCCGTTGGCGCGTACTCGATCTCGGTCAACGCATGTTCAATCGAGTTCCACGACGCGGGTTGATTCCACTGCACGGTCACAAGCTGCGCGACTTTGTTGATGTCCAGGACTTCCACGCCGGGAATGCCTTCCAGTTCACCGCGCACGGTGCTGACGCAGCCGTTGCAGGTCATATTCGGTACCTTGAACGTTTTGGTTTCCATCAGATTACTTCCTCTTGGTTATTATACAATCCTGCTTTCAGGATGGAGCATATCATCAACTCCGCTGCGACACATACGCCATTTGGCGGTGTTTCGTGCTTTCAATAGTCCCTTACAATAGCTATAGGAGACTATATGACACTTCAATCGATCATTACATGTCCGCATTGTCATACTGCTAAAGAAGAGACGATGCCCACAGATAGCTGTCAATTCTTTTACCTCTGTAGCGGCTGCGGGGTGACGCTTAAGCCCTTACGTGGCGACTGCTGTGTTTTCTGTTCTTACAGCAGCGTCAAGTGTCCTCCCATGCAAGAAGAATCGGATCAGAGATAATGCGCGTTCTGCTTGCGGAAGATCACAAAATGGTGCGTCAAGGGACGCGTATCTACCTGGAAAGTATGGGCATCGACATTGTCGGCGAAGCCACGACCGGAACAGAAGCGGTCAAATTGGCGCATGACCTTCAACCGGATGTCGTTCTCATGGATATTCACATGCCGGAACTGACGGGCGTGGAAGCGACGCGGCGGATTCGCACTGATCATCCCGATGTGCGCGTGTTGGTCTTAACCGCTTACGACGATCCCGCTTATGTCCACGCACTTTTAGAAGCGGGCGCGGATGGCTACGTACTGAAAACCGCCGAGTTCTCGCAGTTGTATCGGGCATTGCAGGATGTCGCTGTCGGGCGTTCGGCGTTCGATGTCGCGGTCATGGCGAAAGCCGCACAATACGAGCAGGACACACCAAAATTAGTCGAAGGCTTGACCGACCGCGAATTGGAAATTCTGGGGTATGCGGGGCGCGGCTTGACCAACAAAGAAATCGGCAAAGTCTTGTTCATCTCGGACCGCACCGTGCAGGGACACTTGCAGAATGTGTATCAAAAATTGGGTGTCAATACGCGAACTGAAGCCGTCACCGCCGGCTTGACGCGCGGGATAATCACACTGACCGGTGGGGCATCATCATGAAGAACATATTCGTTGTATTCTGCGGGCTGCTGGTGAGTTCACTGTTGGGAAACCTGTGGGCGTTTTGGCGGGTGCTGCGCCCGGTACGAAAGCTGGCGGCGCGTGCTGCACAACTGGCGCAGGGAGACATGAGCGCATTAGAGAAGCCGTGCGGTGGTATTCGTGAAATTGGTGAACTACGGCACACGATGGCGACCATGACGCAGCACGTCCAGCGTGCGCAAGCGGAAGGACTGACCTATCGCCATGCGCTCACCGATGGGCAAGAGGCGGAACGCGCGCGCATCGCCCGCGAACTTCACGACGACACCGTGCAATCGCTCGTCGCCATCGCACAAAGCATCGAACTCGGTCTGAATTGGTTGGAGAACGATCCGGCGCGTGCCAAATCGATGCTGGGACTAGCGCGTACACAAGCGATTGAAAGCGTAGACAATGTGCGACGCTTGATCGCGGATTTACGCCCGCCCGCATTGGAAGAACTGGGTATTGTTCCGGCGCTGCGGATGCTCTCACAGGACGAGGATGAAGGCGAGGTGATCGTTGCCGTATCTGGTGTGGAGCGACGGCTGCCCGACCCTCAGGAACTTGCTTTGTTTCGTGTGGCTCAGGAAGCGGTTCGCAATGCGCGGCGGCACGGACAACCTGAACATATTACGCTCGATCTGGCTTTCCATCCGGCGGAAATTCGTCTGATGGTCAGCGATGATGGGGTGGGTTTTCGCCCCCCAGAGACGCTCGATTGTTTGGCGAAAGTGGAGCATTTCGGGTTGATTGGAATGCGAGAGCGAGTGCAGCAGTTGAACGGAACCCTCAAAGTGTCGAGCCAGCCGGGGGAAGGCACTCGGATTCGTGTCACTTTGCCGTTGAACAACGTGGATCAACCAACGGAGAGCGTCCATGACCCCGTGTGCGGGGCGATTATCCAGCCCCAGCAAGCATATGGCAGCACGGTCTATGAGGGAGAACGGTATTATTTTTGCTGTCCTGTTTGTCAGGGAGCATTTCGGAAGGATCCAAGTTCATTCACTCATGAAAACGCCGAGCAGCGACGGTGAAGCGACGTAAGACGAATCGATGTTGACATCTTCGTAAACCTGGATCATATCTCGGTAAGTCGCGCGCACGAATGGATTGTATTCGCTTGGCAAAAGAGGACTCTCGTACAGGCGCTGCGGCGTGTTTTCTGCCCTCAGGCTATACAACTTTAATGTGTCACCTTCATTGAGTGCGACTGACGCGCCGTATAGGTTGGCGTAATCACACAACAGCGTCAGCACATTTTGTATGAACTGCTCATCTTTTGGCAGCCGGTGCAGATCGTGAGTGAAATCGATGATTCGGCGCAACTGTTCATGGCGATGACTAAGCGATTTAACCGTCATCTGACGAGTCAAGAGACGGTCAATCGTGAGCCGATAACTCGCTCATCCAGCACTAGGATATCATATGTTTATTTGAATAGCATCGCAATCAGATCACTGCTGCTGGCGGTCGTGTCTACGATGTAGTGTAGCTCTGTTCGATACAGATTTTCAATGGTGTCGTCGATCAGCATCAATAGGCGTGACGGTTTTGACAGCATTGGCATCTCCTGTACTGTGAATATCGATAATCTTTTGAGTTACGACGCAATGATGCACGAATGTGGGCGAAGAGTAAGAAACTGCGTCGCATTAGTGACTCACCTTACGCATACCCCTCGTTTTCAGCCCTCACCCCCTGCCTTTCTCCCTCAGGGCGAGGGATTTAGGGTGAGGGCAAAAACAAGGTTTCGTGATTCACTGAGACTGCTTACGAGGGTATTGCTCATGGCGGGACTCCCTGTTTTTACCAGATTATCCCCCCCCAATTACATTTTGAAGCGATTAGCTTAGAGCGTAACCGTGAAACTTTCTTCTGCCGGATCAAAGTCTTCACGCAGTGGCATGACCTGAAACCACGTGTTGCCGCGCTTGAATGGGAGCGGATTGCCAGTCGCATCTGTAAAAATCATGTTGCTTTCGCGCGTTGGTCGCGCCCAGCGCGCCGCGATCATGACGCCATCTCGCAGCAGCATGGCATCGCCTTCAAACCACAACTCAATTTCGATGCTGCGGCTGGCGTTGATCCCCGACCCGCTTTCGATGATGTCTGTTTCGCGGTGGCGCGCAAACAGGACGACTACATTTGCCGCTGTCACCGGATCAAGCGTATTCGCGTCGAAATGTCCGATGCCATCGCTGATGCGGCGGTAGCGGGCAATCTGCACTTCGTATACCCATGTCACACGCGTCGCTCGATACGCGATATCGGCGCGCGACGCAGCAGCGGTGTCACCGCCATAATCGCCAAATATCAGCGTTGCAATCTCGGTGCGGAGTTCGAGCGGCGCACTGATTCCGTCTTCGGCAGCTAAATCCCACAACGCGTTTGGGTTCATGAACATGTTGTGTGGAACTTCGATGATGTCGTCACGCCAGAAATATGGCAGCCCGAACAATACGCCTTTATACAAACGATCTGCGACATCAGATACGTTCAAGAGCGTTTCGACGCCTGTACTCGCGCCGCTGAACGCGAGAATACCTTGATACATAGGCATGAGTTCGTAATCGATTAAACGCGCTGATCGTACCGATCCCACTCGATCCGGCGCATCGCCGTAGAAAACAGCGCTGAAGCGGGTCAAGCCACCTTCAGCATAATGCTCCCAGACATGATCGGCGCGGTTTAGCCCGGCTTGCGGACGTACAAGCGGCGGCGCGTTGCTGATTTTGACAATGATGGGGCGACGTGTGAGAACATCGGGTTCGATGACCGGCAGCCCAGTCAGAGGATTGTCGCCAACCTCAGATGTGGTCGCTGGCGGCGTTTGGGCGGTGACGGGTGCGACGATGAACAAAAGCAAAAGCACGGCAAAAACAATCGGCTTGTGCATAATCCCTCGTATATATAGGCTAGACGTATGAAAAACATGCCTCGATTGCGGAGACAGCATAAAATCTGCTGTTACGATCATTGTATATGTTTTTCACAAGCTAAATACTTCTGGGCGCAAAGTGCGGATACAATAAACGATATGCGTGCGGGGTTTGTTGACGCCTGTATGGGCGAACGTTATAATCGAAAATGATTTAGCGGGTACAAAGGGCTATTCAATGCCGCTACAAGGAAACGTTCGAGATTTTAGCACGACACAATTGCTCAACCTGATCAATCTCGCAGGTAAAACGGGTACGCTGTTCATTTTTGACAGCGTGCGCACGGGCGAGAAAGATGCGTTGGGCGCAGAAAAGATGGCTCCCGGTAAGGAACGCTCACGCGTTGCTTTCAAAACGGGTAAGCTGATCGCCGCCTCGCTGCATAATCAGGATAGCAACCTCGTCGCGGTGTTAAACCGCGCGGGCAGGCTGAACGACGAGCAAGCGCGCATCATCCGCGAACGCGCTAAGAACACCGCTGATAAAGCGCTGGCGCTGCTGTTGATCAACGCCAATTATGTGACCCAAAAAGATGTCGTCGGTGCGGTGCAGCAGCATACGCTCGATGTCGTCTATAATTTGTTGACCTGGGTCGAAGGACCGTTCCGGTTCGAAGATAATGTGCTGCCCGGCAGCGATCGCATTTTGGTGCCGATTGACCTTGAAAACGTCATCATCGAAGGCGCTCGGCGCATCCGTGAAATCGAACAACTGAATTCGCATTTGCCCAACCTGGATATGGCGCTCAAGTTTCCTGAAAACCCGCGCGAAAAGTTCAAGGGGATTCATCTGAGCGTCGAGGAATGGCGCGTCGTGTCGTTCGTCAACCCGAAAAACACGATCCGTCAGATTATGAAGCAGAACAATATGTCGGAAATCGAAATTCGGCGCATCGTCTATGGGCTGGAACAAGCCGGATTGGTCGAATTGATCAAACCGCCAGCTGCCGTCGGCGCGCCGGGTGGTTCGCGCCCGAACCCGGCGCCGCAAGTGCAAAAGAGCGTCGTTGATCGATTGATCGACCGAATCAAGAATATCTAGGCGTCAACTGCCGTCCTTATCGAGCGCATATCACTACAAGAGCGGATTGCGATGCAAACTGTCAAAATGGTTATCACGGGTCCATTTAGTTCGGGTAAAACCGAGTTTATCCGGTCGATCAGCGAAATCGATGTGGTTTCGACCGAACGCGAAATCACATCGGAAACCGAACGTCAGATCAAAGAAGCGACGACCGTCGCCATGGACTTTGGTCGCATCACCGTCGATGATGATCTGGTGTTGTATTTGTTCGGGACACCTGGTCAGCGGCGTTTCGATTTTATGTGGGAAATTCTGGCTGAAGGGATGCTCGGTTTTGTGGTGATGGTAGACAGCACCAAGCCAGAAACCTTCCGCGAAGCCAAAAGCATTCTGGAAACCTTCCGCGCCTACGCGCCAACGCCGTATGTCGTGGCGGCGAACAAGCAAGACCAAGCCGAAGCATGGAACACCGACGACTTGCGAATTGCGCTGCGCATCGATCCCGATGTCAAACTGCTGCCCTGTGTGGCGCGCAGCAAAGATAGCGTTAAAGAAGTACTGCTTCAACTGTTGTATTCGATTGTTGATGAGATGGAGAGCTAATTACTGCCCTCTTGTCTTTGATTATCTAAAGGTTGCGCGACTGTGCCAACGTTGGTGACGGAACAAGGTATTATCCACTACGAGGCATATGGTCGTGGACGCCCGGTACTGCTTTTACATGGCTGGTTAAATTCGTGGGCGCTGTGGCGAAACACGATCGAAGTGTTGGGCAAAGAATTTCGGCTGTACGCGCTCGACTTCCTCGGCTTTGGCGAATCGGGCAGCACCAACGGACGCGACGAGATTAGTTCCGCCTATTCTGTCGGCAACTTTATCCTCATGGTCAATCAGTTCATGGATCGCATGGGGATTATCAAAGCGCCACTTGTCGGGCATTCGATGGGCGGCACCGTCGCGCTGAGCGTGGCAGTGCGTCATCCCGAAAAAGTCGTCAAGGTCATCGTGATTGGTTCACCGATGCAAGGATCGTCGCTCAGCCCCCTGCTCAAGATGGCGGCGTATCGCGGTTGGATTGGGCTGGGCAAGACGACGCCACTGGCATATCAGGTCTTTCAAAGCGGATTCCGTCCATTTTTGCGCGTGTACTCTCATTTTCTGGCGCATGATGGCGCGATGCTGGGTGAAATGCTGACAACGGATGTCGCCAAGCTCAACGCCGCCCCATTTTTTGAGAGCGTCAGCACCCTGCGCCAGACCGACATACGTCCACGTCTGAAAGAACTGCACATGCCCGTGCTAGGCATTTACGGTAAGGGCGACAATATCGTCAGTCCTGGACAAGGCAATGTCCTCAAAGAGTATCTGCCGAGCAGCAAGATCGAATGGTTTGAAAAATCACGTCACTTCCCAATGCTGGATGAACGCGACCGTTTTCATGCAAGTCTGCGCGAATTCCTCAACAATGGCTAAATCAATGTTGAAAGCTAAAAGTTAAAAGGTGAACGGCTGGTGCGTTACTTTCAACTTTTAACGGGTGACTTTTAACTGAAAGGTTGTTTTATGCTCCGTTATGTCATCGAAGATACCCGCCACATCCCACCTTTTAATCAACCCGCCAGCGCGCTCACGATTGGCGTCAAGCCGCTTAAACTTCATCATGAAGATACGTTGTTCGCGTATTTTAAGAAAAACTTGAATCTCGGCACGACTTTTTACAGCCGACAAGATTTGGTATTCGTACAAGGACCTGCGCTGGTTTATCGTGACAGCCTGTGGTTCGATGAAGAATTTTTGGAATATTTCATGAAGCGCGCGCAAGAAGGTAAAGTCGCCTGTCGTGCCGCACTGCCAAGCAGTGACGCGGCGTATCGTGCCTATACACTGCCGCTTGCCAACACATTCGAGCGTGGCGTCGATGCGAACGGATCACCGGTGCATCTGCTCGATCTGTGGTACTTTCCCAGCAACTACACCCCCGATATTTACCCGGTCGTCGTACCAAGCGACGCACACGAAATGGGCTTTTACAGCGTCCCCGATTTCATGACGATGGAACAAGGCGACCTGACTCATTACGGAACGCAGCGCGCTGCCGTGCAAATCGAAAGTTGGGTACACGTCTATTTTGCCAGCATCATTTATGGCAATTTCGGGCGTGCCAGCCGCTTTGATCGCCGCGCTAAAGAGCACAACTTTTTCACGCTCAAACTGTTGTGGAAGGCAGTCCTTGAGCAAAGACAGCTGCTCAGCTCCACTGAAGCGGTCAAGATTGGTAAAAATACGTCGATTCACCCGACTGCTGTCATCACGGGACCCGGATCGATTGGCGACAATTGCAATATCGGACCCGGTGTATTTATCGATAATTGCACGATTGGCGACAACGTAACGCTCGATGATGGCGTGGTGATGATGATGAGCAGCGTCGGTGATGGCTGTTTTCTGCCCTTCCGCGCCGCGCTTTATCTGACAACGGTCATGGAAAATACCATCATCGCGCAGAATACCTGCTTGCAAATGTGTGTGATCGGGCGCAATTCGTTCGTAGGCGCGGGCAGTACCTTCACCGATTTCAATCTGGTCGAGCAGCGTCCGATCCGCGCGGCGAATATCGCCGGTGAACTCGAAGATGTCGGACAAGTCGTACTGGGTGGCGCAGTTGGGCATAACTGCCGCATCGGGTCGGGGATGGTCGTGTTTCCAGGTCGTATGATCGAAAGTGATGTCGTGCTAATCGCCAGTCCGCAGCGCCGTGTCATCAGTCGTAATGTGACCTATGAAGAAAGCGATCATCACTTCATCGGCGATACCAGCGCACATCATCGCCATTATCCGCGCAAGAATGAGGTGCAGGCGGAGGGCGACGCATGGTAATGGTCAGCCCCAGCGAAGATACGTTCGCCTTTATCATCCACCCGATTCAAATCAAAAAAGACGTGTCACGGAAGTATCCGCTGCTCGGCAAGTTATTGACCGAAGGACAAATCAACTATTTTTCGCGCTTTTTCCCGCCTGTCTATTTGAGCGAGATCACGGGTGTACAATCCGCCGCGACCGGAAACACCGCGCGCGGCTGGTTCATCGCATGTCCTTATACCTCGCAGACCATGTTGAAGCTGCCCGTTGAGATGGTGTACGACAAAATCGTCGCGTGCGGTCATATGGCGGAACAACTTGGGGCGAAGATTCTCGGTCTGGGCGCGTTCACGAGCGTGGTCGGCGATGCGGGCAAAACAATCGCGGATCGGCTGGATATTCCGGTGACGACGGGTGACAGTTACACGATCGTAATGGCAGTCGATGCGATCCGTGAGGCGGCGGGCGCAATGAATATCAATGTACGCGAATCGACAGTCGCTATCGTCGGTGCGGCGGGTGCAATTGGCAAAACGTGCGCCGAATTATTGGCGGGTGAATGTGCGCATCTGCTGCTGGTTGGGCGGCAAATGGACGCATTGGAATCGGTACGCGAACGCTGCGAAGGCAGCGGCGCACAAGTCGTCGCCTCAACCGACATGAACGTGATTTATCAAGCCGACCTCATTTTAGCCGTGACGAGTGCGGTACACGCGGTGATCGAGCCGCGCCACCTCAAGCCGGGTGCGGTCGTGTGCGATGTGGCGCGCCCGCGCGATGTGAGCAAACGTGTCGCCGCCGAACGCGATGACGTTTTGGTCATCGAAGGCGGTATGGTCGAAGTGCCGGGTGCGGCGCTCGATTTTGGTTTCGACTTTGGGTTTCCGCCGCGTAAATCGTATGCGTGTATGGCGGAGACGATGGCGCTGTCGTTGGAAGGGCGCTACGAAGATTACACCATTGGCAAGACGATTAGCGTGGGGCAAGCGCACGAAATCGGGCAGATCGCGGATCGACACGGGTTCAGGCTGGCGGGGTTTCGTAGTTTTGAGCGCGAGGTCAGCGCCGAAACCATCGACCGTGTGCGTGAGCGGGCGGCGGATAATCGGCGGCGGTTCGCGCTGGCGTAAGATTTTTCATCTAACCCACCCCATCGCGTTGAGCGGACGACCAAGAAAATCCGCACCGAGCATAAACAAAAAGAGACGCTCATTTGAGCGTCCCTTTTTGTTTATCATTTATTCCTAGTATAGTCGGGGTGCCGAGATTTGAACTCGGAACCTCCGCCTCCCAAAGGCGGCGCGATACCAGATTACGCTACACCCCGAATTGTTTTGAAGTTTACCACGTACTTTTGATGAAGTCCATCCATGCTTGCAAACACGATCTAAAATAGGTGTCGTTGACGCGAATCGCACATACCCTATACAGATCGAAACGGTCATTTTGACAATTGATTGCTGTTCGATTTACGAATAATTGTAACTGCTACGCCAATGTCACATTAGAGACCACGATGCCTTTTAAGCTTGGAACGACGGCAGCAGGCGCGTCCGTTTCTGCGCCAGTCGTCGAGTCAGTCGCTTGGACATCCTCGTTATCGCTCTGTCCTGGCATGTTCGGAACTCTCGCGTTTCGTTTCTCTCGCAGTCAGTGGATACGCCGCATATTATACAAACTGCGTGATAAGAATCAAACACACCGACGCATAAATTGTCATATTTGTGAAGGATGTATGCAGATTGTGAGGTCGGGCGGTGATGATTGTCAAAAGTTCGGTTTTTCTCTATAATGAGTCTTTATGGCACATTTGTTCACATTGACGTATATGACAATTAAGCTTTGTAGATTGTCCTCATCCTAAATCCTTCCCCCTCAGCCCCTGAGGGAGAGGAGCAGGGGTGAGGGCTGAAAACGAGGGGCTTGCGTAAGTTAGTCGATAGCTGCGATTATATCTTGAATCTTAAAACCTTAGATCGTCTTGAAGCGATTATTTGCAAATACATACCTGAACGCTATTTCACACAGTCCGCTAGACCTGTTGTAGAGGAAGCCTAAATGCCTGTTGAATTAAATCGCGTTATACAAGGCGACTGCCTTGAAAGTCTGGCAAGCATTCCAGATAACAGCATTGACGTATGTTTTGCTGATCCGCCCTTCAACTTGGACAAAAAATACAGTTCGTACAAAGATCAACAGCCACTTCAAGAATATGTCGATTGGTGTGAACAATGGTTGCTCGAATTGATCCGTGTGACCAAACCAACCGGATCGATCTTGGTTCACAATATTCCAAAATGGTTAACCTACTACGCGACGATCTTGAATAAACATGCTCATTTTCGTCATTGGATTGCATGGGATGCCATGAGCGCGCCGCTCGGAAAAACCCTGCTCCCCGCGCATTACGGGATATTGTTCTATAGTAAAGAACCAAAAGGCACGAAGTTCTACGAAGTGCGCGCACCGCATAAAAAATGCCGCGTCTGTGATTCGTATTTGAAGGATTATGGCGGTAAAAAAGACCAAATGCACCCGTTCGGTTATCTCCTCAGCGATGTCTGGACGGATATTCACCGTATTCGACATGCCAGCCGCCGCGATGAACATCCATGCCAACTGCCGATTCATCTTCTGGAACGCTTGATCTTAATGACGACCGATGAAGGCGATGTTGTGTTAGATCCGTTTTTGGGGACAGGGACGAGCGCGATTGCGGCGAAGCAATTGGGACGACATTACATTGGCTTAGAACTCGATCCGTTTTATATTACTATTGCTCAGCAGAAGCTAGAGCGCATCACGCAATCGACGACATATCATGGTCATACCGTTTCGATGTTTCTCAACAAAATTCACAGTATTCGTGATGTTGACGCGGCAGAATTGTTTCCAAAGCAGCTTACATCGATAGACAAAAAACGCAGCCGCGAGACGCATTTAGAAGATGTAGATATGCCTCAAACGATGAAAATGCTCGATTTACCATTCTGAAAACAAGAGACGTACCAAGTACGTCTCTTGTTTCCTGCCCAACGAACCGTAACTTACTCCACCAGCGCATCCTGGTCTTGTGGCACAGGCATATAATCTGTCACGGTGTTTTCTTCGCGCGCAAAATTGAGTTTGCCCTCAATTTCGTCGATCACGATCACACCGCCCTTAGATAACGCCGCCCCTCGCGACTGATCAGCTTGATCAGGTTCGCGCGCGCTGCGCGCTGCTCCGCACCTTCATTCATCCAGTCAGGCGCGAGGTCATTTTCTTTGAGAAGCTTGTGCGCCATCCGCAATTCTTGCGGGATGTGCGTCTCATCTGGCAGTTGCAGTGGTTTACCTTGTCCGTGCAAATTCGAGAACTTGCCTTGCTCTATGGCGTCCTTGATGATCTCGTCAATCAACGAGTCGGGGCGTTCAAACATCCCCTGTCACCTTTCCGACGGCATCGTGCCGCCGCACTTATCACCCCATTATGGGATGGCATACGTCGATTGCACCCGCCCCTGATTGTCGAGCAGTGTTACGCTGTCGCCCGATTGCAACACGGCGGCTTGTTGACCCCAGAACTTGTTATTGGTCGTATCTGTGCCGACGCGCGTATTGATGGTGATCGCTCCGCGCTCGAACAGGAATTGTTCGCGGAATGTGTACGTATTGCCTTCGCCATCGCGGAGCAGCCAGTCAGAGATATTCACTGTCGGTCCGTTGTTGCGGATTGTCACCGATTCTGCGGTGATTACGCCCGGACTGCGCACTTCGACGATCTCCATTTGCGCGTTTTCGGCAGTGGGCGGCAGCGTCAGTGTCAACGTGGGTGCGGCTGTATTCGTTGCCGCGATAGTCATGGTCACAGCCGGAGTCGCGGTGGCAGCGCCAACTTCGGTCGCGGTCGGTTCTTCGGTGAGTTCCGCCGGATTTTCGCCTTCGAGGACGTTTGCCGTCAGCGTGCAGCCCTCCAGCGGCACGATCAAGACCTGCCCGATTTGCAAAAAGACCGAACTTTCTTCCGTCAATCCGTTGACTGCAAGCAGTTGTTGACCATCCGCACCGTATTGCTCGGCGATGGCAAATGGCGTATCACCTTCGGCAATTGTGTGCAAAATGCAACCCGACGGGAGCGCATTGGTCGTCGCCTGCGCCTGAAGCGCGACATCGCCGCTCAGTAAACTTGGATCGATAGTCGGTGCGTTGGCGTCAACGGTGGTCGCGGCGTTCGGGGCGGGTGGAGTCAGCGTGCCGAATAAACCGGTGGGCAATAGAACAACGCCTTCTGGCGGAGTCGCGGTGATAATGAATGGCGTTTGAGTGGCTCCCTGTGTCGCGGTCACGATCACTTCGAGCGTGACGATTTGTGTCAGGTTTGACGCACTAGTATCCCGGTTGTTGACCACTTGAATGAGCGCTAATGCCACCCCAATCGAGATAAAAACATTGAGGATGACAAAGACGACTGCGGATCGACGCTGCATAAGAAAGTCCTTTTTGTGAAGGATAGCACAAACCATATCAAGGTCAAAGTTAAAAGTTAAATGGGTGATGGTGAATATTCTGGCATTTTCGGATCAAGCGTGTCTTGTTCCTACGAAAGATGTCCATGATATTCAGCACTCCCACAAAACGGTGATGCGTGCATGTTGTGACTTTTAACTTTTAACCGCTCAACTTTTAACTGTCTTTATCCGACGGCGGACGGCGGCGCTTCGATAGGCAAACGGCTGAGATCGCCGTAAATTGTCAGCGTGCAGCGCGCGATCCAGCCGCGTTGTTCGCGGAAAACGACCTGTACCCACATATCGAGCGTATCTTCAAAATCACCGTTGCAATCGCGGTCGGTATCGAACCCGTTTGTACCGACAATGTCGATGAATTTGCCGAAGCGCAAAATGCCGATCTGACGCGCTTCCAAACTCGGTTCGAGCCGGATACGTACATTCTGTTCGAGCGGTGTGCCGCCAACGCCGGATAAGCTGGGCAAATCTTGGGGCGTCACCATGCTTGGCGGCGCATCGGTTGGGGCAGGCGTACTGATCTGAATCGGCGGCGGCGTGGATTCTTGCGCGACTGCCGACGATGCGACCCAGACGATCAACGCGCTGACGATCAGCGCGAGCACCAAACTCAACTTTTTCATGGATAAACAGACTCCTTCAAATCCCAACCAGAATACAGCAAAACAGCGTCTCGTCACAACATACGCAATCCCAACGTTCAGCGCCATGTATACAGCGTATAAAACAATCCATCTGTCCATACCGCGATCATGTGCGTTTGCAGGGCGACAGGGAATAAGTCATCGGCGGCAGTATGTGCAGGATCAGCGCGGTCGAAATCGAAGCCGGACGCCGCGACAGTGGGATCGGTATCCATCCACACCAGCCAGTAATCGTCGCCGTCAGCGCGATAGGCTTCAAAGACTTGATCGGGCGTGGCGCCTAAACGGAGTGGTCGCCGCCAATAATCGAACATGACATCGGGGTGACACGTCACCGATGCGGGGCAGTACAGGCTGCGCGGCTCGAACATCAGCCGCACATGCGAACCTTCGGGCAGCGACGCGAGCTGACGCAGCGCCGGGTAATGGGCGCCGAGCTTGCCCGATAAATAATCGTCCTCGCTGATCATGCCGAGTGTATACGGCACCACTTGATCTTGCACGACATCGCGTATGACATCGAAGGAATGCAGCGCGAACGTGATGACGAACAGCGCGCGCACGATAAAACCGACATAGATTGGTTTGCGGGGCAGATCGTCGATGGTGGTCAGCGCCAGCCCGCCGAGCGCCGCCGCCAAGGGGAACGCCATCGCCATCATGCGCGTTTGCGCGGCGATGCCGTTGAATGCCGACAACATCGCCCAAAAGATCAGCACGACCACTGCCAAAACGATGCCGTCAGCGGCGAACACGCGCCCGCGCCGCTTGAGTGCGCGCCCGATCACGATCAATAAAAGTGGAGTGGTAAGCAGCCATGCGCCGCTCGTGAATGCATAACCAGGTGTATATTGATCGCCCAATATCGTCGCCGCCAATGGCATCATCGGCAGTTGCCACGCGCTGCCCATCCCGATCAAGCCCGCGCCCGCCCCGTTGAATTGTGCCATCCGCGCAGCGTCCCAATTCAAGCCGTCGAATACGTACGGATAAATCGGGTTTTGATAGAGCAGCGCGCCTTTGAGCGCGAACGGACTGAACGCGATCAGCGCTGGAATGACCAGTGCTGCGCCATTGCGGATGAGGTCACGGCGTGGGCTGCGAACAACGACCAGCACGAAAATAGCAATCGCCCATCCGCCCGCAATATATTTGGCGGCAACTGCGCCCGCCAGCAAAATGCCCGCGACCACCAACCAACCGCGCTGATGGGTTCGCCGCCATGATAAAATGACGCTTAACACAGCGGCGGAATACGCGAGTACTGCCAGATCGACGTATGCCCACCCGAACAACTTGACCAGACTGAAAGCGCTCAACAAGATCGCCGCCGCCCTATAACCGCCCGTGAGATTGCTGACGCGACGCCCGACGCCCATCGTGATGAGCACACCGAGTACGCCAAACGCGAAGTGCAGTGATGCCGCCGCACTCACGCGCCCAAACAGTCCGATCGCGAGCGTATATAAAATCTCGATACCTTGTGGAAACCCCAAAAAAAAGTTATCCGGTTGCGCCGTGATCGCGCCCTGCGCCAGGTAGCGCATCGGCGCGACCAGATGATAGGTCAAACTATCCCACGCGTAGGGTGGGGCGAATGCGTATAGCGCGGCAGGGACGAGTACGATCAGCGATAAAAATGTGAGAATGCCGCGCCATGATGGGGTAATTGCGAATCGGCTGAATACGTCTGTAAGCCGCTCGTTGATCGCCCCGCGCCGTTTTGGACGACCGTAAATCACGAGGATCGCGGCTAAACCAACCCAGATCGCGGGCGTGATTAGCAAGCCGATCAACCCCATCACAAGCGTGAAAATTGAAATTACCGTCAAACCGAGGAGCATAGTGATCGCGGCGGTTTCGTACCCTGACATGTCCGACGGGTGACGTTTCAGGGCGCTTCGGTTGATGGCAGCACGCCCGATCACATGCGCTGCGGCAAACAGGACGCAGATCGTGACGACATCCAAAAACGCGCCACCGACCCGCGCGAGCAGCGCCAGATCGACCGGCTTATGTACCCAGTAATAGCCGACCAGCAAAAGCAGCAGCGCGAGCAGCAGGATGAACGCACGTATCAGCAGAAATCCGGTTTGTTTATTCATCGATTGTGAAAAATCTCGTCATAATTACAGAAAATGCGATTACACTAACCTGAAATGCGTAGTTTGGGCAAACGAGAGTCGTCATGGCATATCTTATCGATGGACACAATTTGATCGGGCAGCTCCCCGATATTTCGCTCAGCGACCCTGATGACGAGATCAAACTCGTGTACAAGCTGCGCGGGTTGGCGGCGCGCGAAAACAAACGTGTCATCGTCGTGTTCGATAACGGCGTGCCATCGGGGCGATCGCATCTTTCCAACAATACCGTCGAAGTCGTGTTCGCCGCACCCGGCAGCACCGCCGATGCGCTGATGTTGAATCGTATCAAAAATACGCGCGATCCGGGTCAATGGGTGGTGGTGAGCGGTGATAATGTCGTGCTGGCAGCGGCACGTGCGCGTAAAATGCGTGCGTGCAAAAGCATCGATTTTATCCGTGTCCTCAACCCACCCAAACGCAATAAACATGATAAAGATGCCGCGCTCGACAGTGCGGACCCCAAGATTAAAGGGCGTTACGCTAAAATTGTCGAAATGGATGTGCAGATTACACCGCAAGAAGTCGAGGCGTGGCTTAAGTTCTTCAATGACACAGACGATATATCAAAACGTTAATTGTAACTGCTACGCCAATGTCACATTAGAGACCACGGTGCCTTTTAAGCTTGGAACGACGGGAACGGGTGCGGTTATCCAAATGCGAGATGACCAAAACAGCCGCTTCCTCAGGCGAAAGTTGAGGGAGTGGAAGCGTGGTTCTGAGCAATTCGCGAACATTTGTAACCGACAGTTCAGGAAGAATATCCATGGGGATATCGTCACGGTCATAGTCTTCCAGTAAAGTCGGGTCGGGGGATATTGTTTGCGCCAATCGAGACGGGTTTCGGCGATAAATCAACTGGAGAGTAAGGTCAATGCCAAGTGATGTTGCCAAGCTTTTAACTCACCTTACACAAGCTTCTCGTTTTCAGCCCTCACCCCCTTGCCCCTCGCCCTCATGGAGAAGGGGAGAAAAACGCGCTTTTGAAGTCCCTCGTCCTGAGGGAGAGGGATTTAGGGCGAGGGCAAAAACAAGGTTTCGTGATTCACTGAATTTGTAATGTGACATTGGCGCAGCAGTTACAATGATGCCCAGAAAATCACGATCAGCTCGCAGAAATTGGATTAGAGTGGAAATTTCTTCTTCAGATGGCTCGAAATGAGTTACTGCATCAATTAAATCGGCGACTCGTTGTTCAAACCTGTCTTCAAGTGGTAGGATGCTCGCTAAAGGCGTGCATGTTCGAATAAACTCGTTTAACGAAAGTTTTGGTGCAAGCTCAATTATCATGTACGTCAATGTGAACAAATGTGCCATAAAGACTCATTATAGAGAAAAAACGAACTTTTGACAATCATCACCGCCCGACCTCACAATCTGCATACATCCTTCACAAATATGACAATTTATGCGTCGGTGTGTTTGATTCTTATCACGCAGTTTGTATAATACGTGGCGTACCCACTGACTGCGGGAGAAACGAAACGTGAAAGTTCCGAACATGCCAGGGCAGAGCGATAACGAGGATGTCCAAGCGACTGACTCGACGACTGGCGCTGAAACGGGAGCGATTGACGCTGTCCCCGTGCCTGTCGCAGAAACGGACGCGCCTGCTGCCGTCGCTCCAAGCAATGAGTCTTCACCGACCATCAATGACGATCTCCGCGTGACCGATGACGATAGAGTCAGCGATGTCACGTCGGATGCACCCGTTGCGTCGAGTGAAGAACCGATGCCGGGTGAAATGCCAGATGAAGCGCCGCTGGTGCCAGACGCGGACGCGACAATGAGCGTTGATGCCGATTCGACGGCGGATTTGCCGACTGAAAGCACGACCGCACCCCAAACCAGTGCCGCCGAAGGTGCGCGTAAGTTTAAGAAAGGCGATCTCATCGATGGGGTAGTCAAAGCGACATCCCCGACATCTGTCATCGTCGCGCTCGATGGCGACAGCGAAGGCGTGATTTTATCCGCCGAACTGGAACGCATGGGACGCCAGAATTTAGAAGAACTAAAGCTCGGCGCATCTGTACGTGTGTTCGTGGTCAACCCGCGTGACCACAATGGGAATATTTTGCTCTCGTATAACCGCGCCGTCGAAGAAACCGACTGGCAGCGTGCCGAAGAATTTCGCCAAAGCCAGGAAGTCATGGAATCGCGCGTCGCTGGTTACAACAAAGGCGGCTTGATCGTCCGCTTTGGGCGACTGCGTGGGTTCGTGCCGCAAAGCCAGATGAGCGCGGATCGCCGTCGTGCTTTGGAAGGCGAAACCGAAGAAGAACGCTGGACGAGCATGGTCAACGAGCCGATCATGGTCAAAGTGGTCGAAGTCGACCGCCAGCGCAACCGCTTGATCTTGTCTGAGCGTTCTGCATCGCGTGAGACGCGCGAGAAACGCAAAGAGTCACTGATTCAGCAGTTGAGCGTCGGTGAGTCGCGAGTCGGGCGGGTGGTTAGCCTGGAAGACTTTGGCGCGTTCGTCGATATTGGCGGTGCTGAAGGGCTGGTTCACCTGACAGAAATGTCGTGGCAGCACATTACACACCCGAAAGACGTGCTGAAAGTTGGGCAAGAGGTGCGCGTCGAAGTCATCAGCGTTGACCCAAACGCCAAACGTATCGGCTTGAGCATGAAGCGGCAAGCGCCAGACCCATGGGATACGATTGCGCTCGCGTATCAAGTCGGGCAGTTGGTCAAAGCAGAAGTGACCAAGCTGACCAAGTTTGGCGCGTTCGCACAACTGGTCGATGTCAAAGAGATCGAAGGCTTGATCCACATCAGCGAACTGAGCGATCAGCGCGTGCAGCACCCTAAAGAAGTCGTCAAAGAAGGCGACATCATGACGCTGCGCGTGGTGAAGGTGGATGTACAAAACCGCCGCTTGGGGCTGAGCCTGAAGCGTGTCAATTCGGCGGAGTATATGGACAGCGATTGGCAGAATTTTCCAGACGCTTAATCTACGTTAATGATTTAACGAGTCACCGCCGCCAGAAAACGAGTTATCGTTCACTGTGCGGCGTTTTTATTTATACAGGTGAAAAGATCGCAAATTGGAAGGTTTGCTATACACTTTTCATGAAACTACTAGCTTTCTAACGCAAGGTTTATGCGACGTGGCATGTAGTGAGTGAGTAAGCGTGTGCTATAATCAGCAGAGGCTCAAGAAGCGTTATTATTGTTAACCCGTTCTTCAACTGAGTGCAATTGCTGGCAGCTATTCCAACGGCTGTAAGCGACGGAGGTCTCGTAACTGTGGCAAACAAGATGGAACGCTTCACCCAACGTGCGCGGCGAGTATTAAGCCTCGCGCAAGAAGAAGCCGAACGGTTGCAGCACAACTATATCGGTACTGAACACCTGCTTTTGGGGTTAATCCGCGAAGAAGGTGGCGTCGCTGGACGTGTGCTGCGCGAACTTGGGTTGGAACAGCGACGTGTCGAAGAACTGGTCGAACGCATGACACGCGCTACCACCCGCACCAGCACGACACAACCTGAGCTTTCTCCTGGCACCAAGCGTGTGCTGGAACTCGCGGTCGATGAAGCCCGCCGGATGGGGCATCATTACATCGGTACAGAGCATCTTCTGCTCGGTCTGGTGCGCCTGACCGAAGGAGTTGCTATCGATATCTTGAAGCGTCTGGGCATCAGCCCGGAAGAGGTGCGCCGTCAGACGCGCCGTGTATTGCAGGAGAGCCCTGTGCAACCGCCGCAATCCAGTCAAGAAGAACCGCGTCCGCCGCGTCCGCAAAAAGATAAATCTGGGAAAACCCCGTTGGTCGATCAATTGGCGACCGACCTGACACAACTCGCTCAGGAAGGCAAGCTCGACCCAGTGGTCGGGCGTGAAACCGAAATTGAGCGTGTGATTCAGGTCTTAAGCCGCCGCCGCAAGAACAACCCGGCGTTGATCGGTGAACCAGGCGTTGGCAAGACGGCGATTGTCGAAGGGCTGGCACAGCGCATCGTCAATCGCGAAGTGCCGCGTCAACTGCTCGATAAACGTGTCTTGCAGCTCGATGTCGGGTCGCTCGTCGCCGGAACGATGTATCGCGGTCAGTTTGAGGAACGACTCAAACGTGTGATCGAAGAATTGAAAACATCCGACTCGATTTTGTTCATCGACGAAGTGCACATGCTGGTCGGCGCAGGGTCGGCGGGCAGCAGTGTCGATGCGGCAAATATCCTCAAGCCATCATTGGCACGCGGTGAGCTTCAGTGCATCGGCGCGACCACGCTCGATGAATATCGCAAGCACATCGAAAGCGATGCCGCGTTAGAACGTCGTTTCCAGAAAATTCTGGTCGATGAGCCGACCATCGAAGAGACGATTGAAATTCTGCAAGGAATCAAAGTCCCCTATCAAGAGCATCATAACGTCGAAATTACCGACGACGCCATCGAAGCCGCTGCGAATCTGTCGGCGCGTTATATTCCCGATCGGTTCTTGCCGGATAAGGCTATCGACCTGATCGACGAAGCCTCTGCGCGTTTGCGTATGTATAAAAGCCCAGAAGCGGCACAAGTTCGCCGTGCCGAACAGGATTTGGAACGTATCGACGACGAAATGCGGATGCTCGAAGAAGAAGGCAGCGAAGACGAAGAAATGGATTTGCTCCGTCGTCAGCGCGTCAATGTTGAAGAAGTCCTGACCGGTTTTAAAGCGAACTGGAACGAAGAGACCAATCAGCCGCGTTTGGGTGGTGAGGATATCGCGGAAGTTGTCAGCATGTGGACAGGTATCCCGACCATCCGCATTTCGGGCGAGGAAAGCGAACGCCTGATGAAGATGGAAGAAGCGCTGCACTCGCGCATCATCGGTCAGCACGAAGCGATTCAGGGCATCAGTAAAGCGGTGCGCCGTGCGCGCGCTGGCTTGAAAGACCCACGTCGTCCGATTGGCTCGTTCATGTTTCTGGGACCGACGGGTGTTGGCAAGACTGAACTGACCAAGGCGCTGGCGGAGTTCCTGTTCGGCAGCGAAGATGCGCTCGTCCAGTTGGATATGAGCGAATTTATGGAACGGCACTCGGTCGCGCGTCTCGTCGGTGCGCCTCCCGGTTACGTCGGTTATGAGGATGCGGGGCAATTGACCGAAGCCATCCGCCGCCGCCCGTACAGCATCGTCGTATTTGACGAAATTGAAAAAGCGCATCCCGAAGCTTTCAACATGCTGCTGCAAGTGATGGAAGAAGGCACGTTGACAGATGCACGCGGTCGCCGCGTCGATTTCCGCAATGCCATCATTGTGATGACCAGCAACGTCGGCGCAGATACGATCAAGCGCGGCGCGAATCTCGGGTTTAACAACCCGCGTGGTGAAAGCGATGCCGACAAGTTCAACTACGACGAACTCAAAAAGAACGTCACAGAGCAGCTTCGTCGTGTGTTCCGCCCTGAATTTTTGAACCGTGTCGATGCCAGCATCGTCTTCCGCGCACTGACGCGCGACGAGATTAAGCAAATCGTCGATCTCGAACTCAAGAAAGTCGGCGACCGTTTGATCGAACACGCGATCTCGCTCGATTTGACCGAGGCAGCGCGTGATTGGTTGGCGACACAAGGCTACGATCCGGAATTTGGTGCGCGCCCCTTGCGCCGCTTGATCCAGAACGAAGTCGAAGACGCGCTGAGCGATGGCATTTTGTCCGGCAAGTTCAAACTGGCGAGCGTTGTCCGCGTTGATGCGCGTGATGGTCAGTTGGTGCTGGAAAATGTCGAAGACAGCGCCGAAGGTGAAGGCGAAAACGAAGCGCTCGAAGCGCCAAGTATGTAGCTCAAGCAAGTGCTTTAACGCTAAGAAAAGCAAAGACGCAAGGGGATAATCCTTGCGTCTTTTTGTATTCGTCAAACGTGGGTTATGGTGCGACGAAAATTATGGGTTAGCGACGAACCAGACATCGCCCACAGCATCACCAGTCGTATCGCCGCGCGCGGCATCTTGATTCCAGTAGTAGAGTGGCTGTCCGTTGTATGCGACCTGGAAGACACCCGCTTCGCGTTCAAATGTCGAAAACACACCGGGCAGATTGATCGCGGTAACGAGCAACTCCGCATCTGCGACGGTGACGGGCGGCCAGTTGGTCGCGCAGTTATCAACGCAGTTGCTTACCCCGGCTTCATCGTTGTCGAAGGTGTACAGCGTGAAGCCATTGGCGCCGACCAGCACGTTGCCATGATCCGCGGTGTTCCACGCATAAACGGCTGCCGGTGCGACGACCGTCCAGTTGGTACCTCGGTTGTTGCCCGTGGCATCGCCTGGGGCGGCGTCATTCTGCCAGAAATAAAGCGGCAGTTCATTGTATGTTACTTGCAGCGTGCCGTCGGCACGTTCAATCGTACCAATTTCGCCGAGAATGCCATCTGCAACCGATAGTCCATCGGCGCTTTCGACGGTGTAGGCGGGCCACGCGTTCGCGCAGTTATCGATACAGTTGCTCACACCGAACGTGTCACGCTTAAAAAAGTACAGCGTCATGCCATTATCAGCGACCAGAAAACTCCCTAGACCGCTGCCTTCACCGCCAATATTCAGCGTATTCGGCAGTGCTTCCTGACCGAGAATTGGCGCGGCAATGCCGAGCGCCAGCACACATACAACCAACAGAACCAGCATTTTCTTCAAGATATTTCGCTCCTTAGAACCAGTATTGCCCAATTCGATTTGTAGAGGCGCCTCAATTAGACTATCGTTGAAATAACGGTTTTGGATTTGCGTCGGGTGGAGGAATTGGCTTGGAAATTGCTGCGCTGCTACGCCGCATAGAACAACAGGATGAAACGGCGCTGGCAGTTTTATATGCACAGTATGGCACCGCGGTTTACAGCCTTGTCTTGAAAATTACGCAAAACGAAACACTGGCGCAAGAAATTCTGCAGGATACGTTTTTGAAAGTGTGGCACAAGCCGAAGGCGTGGGACGCGGCGAAAGGTGAATTTCATAGTTGGCTGCTGACGACCGCGCGCTACACGGCGATTGATCGCATTCGGCAGGAATGGCGGCGCACGGGCAAAGATATCGAATTGAACGATGATGTCATGGCGGACGACGACGCACTGACACCGGGCGACTCCGAGCATATGCAGTCGTTGATCAACCAACTGCCAGATGAGCAGCGGACATTGATCGAACTGGCATACTTTAAGGGTATGAAACACCGTGAACTGGCACAACTGCTCGATCTGCCGCTTGGCACGGTCAAAACGCGATTACGATTGGGGCTGCAAAAATTAAGGAAATCGTTGGAAGACAATCCATAAGGCATGTTTCCAACGATATAATAGTAGGGAAAGTGAACACGACAGTACCGTGATGAAATCGACAAGCGATTGTGAACAACTACAGGAATTAATCCCCGCCTACAGCATCGGCGCGACCGACGATGATGAAACGCGCGCTATCGAGATTGGGCTGCGCGAGTGTCCTGAGCTTGCCGCCGAACTTGAGCGCTTTCAAGCGCTTAATCGTGCGCTGGCTTCCAGTGTCGTGCAGGTCGTGCCGCCGCCGCAAGCATTGGCATCGCTGCTGGATGCTGCCAAAACGTCACGCCGCCCGCTGCGACGACGACCGGCGCGCTGGTTGGCGGCGGCAGCTTGTTTAGCGCTGATTTTGATTGCTAACAATTTATACTGGGCAGCACGCATCAATGCGGTGGCGGGGCGTGAAATTCCGCTTCCGACCGGGCAAGGTGGGCTGGAAACCAATGCCAATGGGCGCTTGATCTGGAATCCCAATGACGGCAATGCCGTCCTGATCGCCGCTGACTTCCCTGAATTGACGCCCGATGCGGGGTATCAAGCGTGGGTGCAGCGCGCGGATGTGATTACGAGTTTAGGCGTGTTTCAGGTGGATGAACGGGGCGCGGGCGTTTTGGTATTTTCTTCATCGCTGCTGGCGGCACCTTTTGATTCGGTCGGCGTCACGACGGAACAACTTGAAGGCAGCCCATCGCCCACATCGCCGCCTGTGGTGCGTTGGCGGGCATTTTAGGGAGGGAGCAATCATAGATAGTGGGCGATCGACACGACAAGCGTGCCGCGCAGCAGCGGGCGGATAGAATGGCAGCCACTAGCACAAATGTCCGCTCACACTGGCGTGGCGCCTCTGCCTTCTGGCACTCGTTAGAGGGTGATTTTCAACGTTTTGCTCAGAAAGATAAACATCGAAAATCGCCCTCTACTCACCAGCCCATCCTTGATTGGCGCTTATCTTGACGCCTAAGACCCACCGGATCGCCCCGTGACGTGTTATTCGACGACGGAGGTTGTGCCGGAGGTGTCGCGGGCGTAAAAAGCGACTTTATCCTTGATTTGTTCGTAACCCGGCTTGGGCTGGCGATAAATCCAACCGATATTCTGGGCGGTCGTGCCTTCGGGCGTTTCAAGATCAACCCAATAGCACACACCCTTGTACGGGCAGGTGTAGGTACGTTCGGTCACTTTCAAGTTCGTGAAATCGACCTTGCTCTGTTCGTAATACCAATTGCCTTCAAACGGCAGTACGGCGTTGGCTTCGGGCTGGGCGCTGGCAATGAGACGGGTGCTGGTACGTTCACGGACGGTAAAGGTCATAATGGCTTCTCCCTGAGATGCTGTGTTTTGTGTCGCACATGAGCATAGATGCGAAATGTAAATCATTCATTACGCTAAACGGTGGGACGTCTCATCAAAACGTAACGATTGCCATCGCGGGTATCGCCATCGGCGCGGTAAGTGTCGAGCAGTTCTAAATCGGTCGCCGCGCTCAGCGAACTGCTTTCGCCATCATCGACATAATGACAGTAGCGATATGAGGCATAGATATCGGCTTGCGGGCTGGCTTTCCAATCGAGCAGATAATCAGCGGGTTCGATGAGGGAAGCCAACGAGGGCTGAAAGGGGACAAGATGACCATGAAAACGCGCCTGTTCGTAAAAGCGCCATTCTGTCCACACCAACAACCCGCCTGGTGCGACACGATCTGCTAGTGCGCGGACAAAGGTGTGGCGGTTGTGTAATCCTGGCACATGGTGTATCAATCCGAAAGCGATGACCAGATCATACGTATTTTCGGTCGGCGGATGCAGGATCACATCGCGGTTTTCAAGCGTGACAGTGAGATCGGGCAGCGCGCGCAAGCTATCGGCAGCATGAGCGAGCAGCGCGGTGCTGTTATCGATGCCGTGATAATCGATTGGACGGTGCAAGCGCTCGACCAGATAGGCGCCGAAACGTCCGTTGCCACAGCCGACATCCAACACGGTGAGCGGACGCCCGGCGGGTGGCGGCATGTGCGGCAATATATCGCGCCAGCCGCGCCATGCTTTGGCGCGCGTCACATCGAATTCGTCGGCGACGGAGGCATAAAAGTGGCGATTGATGTCATTGAGCATGTGTATCGTGGCGTCATCCACGCGGTGATCCTCCAAAATTTTGCTGTGACATACTCCCCCGGCTAAAGCCGGGAGCTACTACCGTCAATACGGCTGCACCCCGAAGGGTGTCTGACGACCGCTCTGATAGACCGTTGATGCCCCAACAGATTGAGATTTTAAAGACTCTCACGTCCGGTTTTCTCTTGGAGACGTTGAATATTTTACGAGATGGACTTCCCATCTCAACGCCGTACATTCAGTTGTTAAAGAGCCGCATTGGACTGTCTTTTCTACCATCCCATGACAGGCTTGTGTAGTCTTTCGTCCAACCGTATTGAGAAAGAGTGTAGTCCAAATGAGCGCTTACCACAAGGGCAACGTGCGCTTTCATCCACGCGCTAAAGCGAAGGTTTTCCCGCGCTGGACTGCTATAATCATACGAGACGAGAGGTGAGGTTGAACAGCATGACTCTAATCAAGACGCGCGTTGGCATGTCGCTGGACGAATTTTTGGAATTAGGTGCGGATCGTAAGTTGGAAATCATCAATAACGAAAGGCGGTATCTAATACCTCCAAAGGCTGGTCACAGCGACTTAACAAAATTCTTTTATGATCTTCTACTCGATCTACTGCGAATTTTGGGCAGCGGCGCTGTCTATGCTGAGACAACATTCGTAATGCCAGATACCGATGATCGCAATTGGGTATTAGGGTCGCGCGTGCCTGATGTGATGGTGTATCTCGGCACGCGCATTTCTGATTACAAACGTGACAATTCTGATTGGCGCGATTTTCCGTTCGCTGTTGTGCCCGATTTTGTCGTTGAAATTGTTTCGCCGACCGACAAAGTGAGCGAACTCGACGAAAAAATCGACGCGTACTTAGCCGACGGCGTGCGCTTGATTTGGGTGGTCGATCCACAGCGCCGCAAAGCGTTGGCATATGCGCCCGACTGGGATCAGCCGCGTCATTATGCAGGCGACGCGGTGCTGAATGCCGATGAGGTACTGCCGATGTTCCAAATCAAACTGATTGATGTATTCGCATAATCACATAACGGAAAATTTCATGGCTTATGCACTCAAACGTATCAATATCAGTTCGGCATTTAGAATTGGCGTGATCGTCAACGCGCTGCTGTATCTGATTATGGGGTTTCTGGTCGGGGTCGTGCCCCTGCTGCTGCTTGGGTCGGTCTCGCAGTCGATGGTCGTGACCAATGACCCGGATTTGAACGGTTTAATCGGGTTCGTGGGGACAGCGGGTGCGATCAGCTTTTTGTGTTTTTATCTGATCGGCGTTGTATTTGCCGCGATTTTCGGTGGGATCACTTTCGCATTAGGCGCATGGTTCTACAATCTGGCGTCGCGGTGGGTGGGTGGCATCGAAGTCGTGCTGCAAAATAATCCAGCGGGCTTTTTGGACGAGATCGAGCGCGATATTGCGGATGCGCAAACCAAGCAGAAACGATCCGAGCTATAAATCGCGCATCCACACCGAGAGATCGTAACCCGTACGCTGAAATTTTAGACGTTGATATAAACGCTGTGAACGTTCGTTGCTCAACTGCGTGTTAACCGACATCGATAAAACCCCGCGCCGCCCAAACCGGCGCAAAACATCCCCGACGAGCGCCGCGCCGATACCATGCGCCTGGATGGTGGGTAAAACTGCCAGTCGTGCCAAATGCGACCCATCGAAATACATGGTGCTAAGTTGATAACCGACGGGTGTATCGTCGATCAACGCGAGCGTACAGGATGCCGCCATCCGCATCGCCTGGCGGGTATCGCTCGCCGTCATGCGCCATAACGGACCAAACGCAGTGTGATCGATTTGTACAACGGCTTCATAATCCGTAGGGTCAGCCGACCGTATCGTCAGATTGGCGGGGCGCATATCCGGCGGCAAGTCGGTTTTATCACGGCGCAGCGTGACAATGGTTTCGTGCGGTTCAAACGCGAGTTTGTCAAAGACATCGCCGATCCAATCGCGCATGAGCAAAATCGCCGCGCGGTTGACGTTCAGCGCTTTGAGATCGAGCCGGAGAATATCCCAGAGTGCCGCGATAATCGGCGTTGGGTCGGTATCATCAACGACCGCCGCCACGCGAATCCAGCATTCGCCTTCGACAGGTTCCGACGCGCCCAAAATGCCGACAAGCTGGCGTCCGCGCCACCCCAGCACGACGGGCGAACGCGCCGCGTCGAGCCATTGATCGGTCTCGTGCCAATCAAGATGGGTGTGTGAGTGCAGACTGCGAAAAAGTAACTCACGCACATCCTGACGGTTGCGGCGTTGATAAGGTGTGACCTGGATCGTGTCATCTGCGCGGCGAAACATAGATCAACGACGTTTGTTCGCGCCACGCATGGCATACGGCGGCGCGGTGATCATGCGGACAGTGCAGACATTTTCATCGAGCAGACGCACGCGCACGCGCGCATCCATTTCCTCAATCGATTTGCTGATGGTAATCACGGTGGGAATGCGGCGCAAATAGCGATAATCGAGAATTTGAAAGAGTTTTTCGCGTGCCCACGATGTCGCGTTTTCCGTACCGAGATCGTCGAGGACAAGAAATGGCGCGTTGCGGATGATCTGAAAGCGGTGATCCAAGCTGGTGCGTGCGCTCGGCTCGAAGGCGGTGCGTAAATAATCGAGCAAATCGGGCACGGTGATAAAGACGACTTCGCGCCCGACATCGCGCCATGCGTTGGCAATTGACGCGGCGAGGTGGGTTTTGCCGCCGCCGACCGAACCACCCAAAATCAACCAGTGTCCACGCTGATCCTGCACATAACTTTGCGTGATTGCCAGCACATTTTCGAGATTACGGCGTTCGTCGGGTGGCGAGGCTGCATCGACGCGGAAACTTTCAAAGCGCATATGTCGATACGCATCAAGGTTATTGTAAATCGGATCGCGCTCGCGCCGTTCGTTGACGCGAAAATCTGCGACATTCAACGTAATGCGCCGCGTCAGTGCTTGATCCAGCAGGCGGCTTTTAATGCGTCCGTCGAGTCGTTCGACATCGGCGTTGGTGGTGATAATCGTAGGTAATTTGAACATCGAACGGTGATTGAACAACTGAAACAGTTTTTCCTGCGCCCACGCGCTCGGATTTTCTGTGCCGAGATCATCAAGGATCAAGAGGCGCGTATTACGAACGCGCTCGAACAGTTGATCATAGCCTTCTTCACTGTTGGGCGCGTATGTGGCACGCAAATGATCGAGCAAATCGGGCGTGGTGATGAATAAAACCGAGTCGCCCTGCTCCAGGCGGTGATTGGCAATGGCGGCGGAAAGATGGGTCTTGCCTGCCCCGTAACCGCCTTCGAATAAGAGCCACCCCGCCGGGTTTTGCGCGAATTCGGCGGCGGCTTTATACGCGCTGTTAACGGCGACTTCTTCTTCGGGCTGCCACAGTGTGTGTTCGACCATGAACGAGGTGAAGGTTTTATCCGCCATCGCTTCAAGATTGCCGAGCTTGCGTAAAGTTTCCTGGCGCGCCGGGTTCTTGAGGTGATGATCGCGCGGGCACGCGATCAGCTTGCCGAAATACGGGTGATCGACGGGTACATCGACGCGGACATAGCCCAAGCCGCCGCAAATCGGACACGCGGCGTCGTCGCCAATGCCGTCGGGGATTTCGGGCGTGCTGCCGCTAACGCGGGAGATACCAGTTGTCATGTCGTTCAGTCGATTTCTGAGCGGTTTCACCGGGTTTTCCTTCCTGTTCACGGCGTTTAAGGACTGCCTGAATATAACGCCAACTGCGTGCGTTATTTTCGACGGACGCGCGGATCGCATCTTCGACCCATCCTGCCGGGTATTCACGTTCGGCATCTTTGAGCGCATCCGCGATTAGAGGCGTGAGCGCGCCAATATTTTCTTCGTACAGACGGAAGATGTTCGGGCGTTCTGGGAGGATTTCGATCGGCTGATCGATGCTGCCCGGCTGCCACTGTCCAGCTTCGATTTGAGCAAGCGCGGCGCGTCCCGGCTCGGCATTGATGAAATACAGGGTTTCGCGGCTGCTATCGAGCATGACCTCGGCGCGCAGCAGCGCCCCGCTTTCGACGGCGTGCAGCAAGGCGTTCGCCAACGTGATATCCGGCGATACCGTCGGATCGATCACGCGCAGTCCATCGATCAAGGCGGCGTCAAGCGCGTATTCACTGGCACGCAGATAGCGAAAGTGTCCCTCGCGTTGTTGGATCGCCCAAAACGTGAACAGAATGACCTTGAGCGCGGCGAGATCGTCGATCAAGGGCAGCAGATCGGTGATTAAGGCGGCGGGCAGCGTAAACGTACGCGGTTTGCCGGGCGAAAATCCATGAAAGATCGGCGTCATTACAGGCTGCTCAAGTCGATTGTCTGGGTGCGGGCGTCGCTGAATTTGGTCAGCGATTTTTCAAAATGCAGATTGATCGTGCCAGTGGGACCGTTGCGATGTTTGGTGACGATAACTTCGGCAAGCGCCGGAAAGTCGGTCGCCTCGTTGTAAAGAACATCACGATATAAGAAAATTACAATATCGGCGTCCTGCTCGATCGAACCGCTTTCTCTCAAATCGCTCAACTGGGGGCGTTTATCCTGACGATTTTCGACCGCGCGCGACAACTGCGCCGCCGAAAAGACGGGCACATTGAGTTCACGCGCGAGTTCTTTCAAGCTGCGGCTGATGTAGCTGATCTCTTGCACGCGGTTGTTTTCATAACCGACGCCCGCGCTCATCAATTGCAGGTAATCGATGATAATCAGGTCGATGCCGAGTTCATGCGCCATGCGGCGGCTTTTCGTACGAATTTGAAGCGGCGTCATCGAAGGCGTGTCGTCGATGACGATGGACAGCGCGCCCAAACGTCCGCTCGCTTGCACAAACCGTGCCCATTCCTGCTGCGATAGCTGACCAAGACGCAGCTTTTGCGTGTTGATCCCGGTTTCCATCGAGACAAGGCGCTGGACAATCTGTTCCGATGCCATCTCCATCGTGAAAATGAGGATGCGCGCGCCGAGTTTGGCGGCGTTGAGCGCGACCGAGAGCAGGAACGATGTATTGTGGCTAACAATCCCGTTGGTAACGAACGAATGACCGTCGGGGACGGTGAGGTCGTAGCAGTGTTGTAAGCCTGCATCTTCAATCTTAACAATTTCATCCCAATAAAACTCAGGATCGAGAATCGATTGAACTTCTGGCGCATAGTTTGAAATTTCGCGTAGCATTTCATACGATGGACTGCGATGACCATTAAAGTAGCGGTGATAATTAAAAGGTTTAGGGATCGGAGAAACTCTTTTAGGCAGATATGGAATGACATCAGTGTTGCAGTTAGCTTTGAGAGGTAATAACTTCTGACGCTCTTGTTTTCTTGCTAGCCTGAAACCGATCTGTTCATAAAAATTACGCGCTGAATTTCCGGTGATTCTTACTGACCATGAGCCGCGAAAGTCATTCTTCTTGAAAGTTAAACGGCTGACAATGCCAAATTGTAATAACACTATTTGAACTTGGCGCGCTAGTTTTTCGGACGTCGTCACAAATTGTATGTATCCATTCTGAAGTTCAGCATGAGCGTCTGTATCAAATAAGCCTTGCAAAAATGCTTTCACACAAGACTGAGATGAGCGTAGTACGGTATATGGAATTTCTTTCTCGTGTGCATAGCCACTCAAACCAATATGTTTGAGCCATGCGTTGACGACAACGCTGCCGAACAGATGATCATAGCTATCATTATAACGCGGATGAACACCAAGTTTTGTCGCCCAATTATAAAATGCGCTCAAAATTTCAGGGTCTGCAGAACTAATGCCAACGTAGTTTTTTCTCGTAAGGCAACCGTCACCCGTCAACAACCCAAGCCCATATGCTAAATCAGTAGTCATTTCGTTAGGTAGTGTTGGTTGAAGCGTGCTGCGACGGTTCTCATTGTATTCGAACTCAAAATCTGGCAATTCGTTATCGGTTCCCCACACAGCTTCGTGACGTTGTATAGCAACAAAATCGCCTACTTCCAATTCACAAAATTGCTTCCATTGTTTTTCGCCAGTATTAGAGAGAACCAACAAAGGATGTACATATGTAGCACTTAGAGTGATTCCTAGCCGCGTTTGAATACCAAGCGTGGGCTGTACGCCGCTATCATAGAAATGACTGGTCATACGTACCCCATAAGGGGTTTGTACACCGATTTCGAGCGGCGTGAATTCTGCGCCCGCGCCGTCCGGTTTCAAATCGCGGATCGGAATTAGCCCGTGTTCGGTCGGGATCAGCGTATCGCCTGTGACGCACTTGCCCATGCCCGGGCGTCCCGCAAAAATCAGTAAGTCCGAACGCTGCAAGCCGCCGAGCAGCGTATCGAGATCGCGGAATCCGGTTGGCAAGCCGAGTGGTTCATCGGGATGCTGCATCAAATGTTCGAGCTGATCGAAATAATCGCTGATCGCCTCGCGCATCGGCACCAAGTCGCGGCGCATGTTGCGCTCGGTGACTTCAAACAACTTGCTTTCGGCGTCGCTGGTCACTTTATCGAGCGTGAGCGTCTCGTCCATCGCCAAGCCGCGAATTTCATCAGCGGCGTTGAGCAAACGGCGGCGCACGGCGGCGCGTTCGACCAACCGCCCGTAGACTTCGGCATGGATCGACGTGGGCACGTTGACGGTCAACTGGGTGAGATAACCCGGACCGCCGATTTCGGTCAGTCGTCCTTGCTGGCGCAGTTCTTCGCGCACCGTGATCAAGTCGAGTATTTCGTTACGCTCGGTCAGGCGGAACATCCCCTCCCAGATATACTGGTGGCGCAAAATGAAAAAATCGTCCGGCTTCAAAAACGAAGCGACGTTGAAGAACGCTTCGGGATTGATAAGGACAGCGCCTAAAACAGCTTCTTCGGCGTCTTGACTATAGGGCGCGATGCTGGTCTGGTTATACGTCATCGGTATAAATTCTCGTGGTGCGCAAAAATAGAGAAACAAAACGGCGCGTCGCGCTAAGCGACATCGCCGTATCGTGTCAGTTAAATGGGGCGGCGATGTTGCCGCGTGGGGGCGATGTGCGGGCTAGTCTTCTTCGTCGGTGTCGAGATCGTCCAGATCGAGCGAGTTGACAAAATCCTTGAATGCGCTCAAACGGTCGTCCGCGACCTCACTTTCGAGCTCGCCTTCACGTTCTACGTCGTCTTCTGGTTCAATCGCGCCGCGATCCATGACCATATCGTTGACGAAAATCGGTGTTTTGCTGCGGACTGCCAGCGCAATCGCGTCACTGGGGCGCGAGTCGATTTCGACTTGTTTGCCGTTCAATTCAACGACCACGCGAGCATAATACACATCGTTGCGTAAATCACTGATCAGGATGTGGACGACTTTGCCACCCAATTCGCCGATCACATTTTTCAATAAATCGTGTGTCAAGGGACGCTGCGGCGGCATTTCTTGCAGTTCGATGGTGATCGCGTCCGCTTCACAAGGTCCAATCCAGATCGGCAGATAGCGGTCGCTCATCATATCTTTGAGAATGACAATGCGATGCTGCGACATCAAGCTGACGCGGATGCTGTCGATTACAACTTCGATCATGGCAGTTCGGCTTCTACTCAGTCCAATAAGACAAGATTATACATCGAACCGGGCAGGCGGCAACCAGTAAATTGGATGGTTGCTCAGGTTGTGGGGCATGAACGCTGCGGGATCGGCTGTCTGGAGGCACGTATTAGGCGCGCCTCCAGAAATACTGTCTTTCAGTGGGTATATATTGGCGTTAATTGTCTTCACCGGGAATGATCAATTCTTGTCCAAGGCTCAACCGATCAGGGTTGGTCAGTTCGTTAATACGGATCAATTCGCTGATTGTCGTGCCAAAACGTGAAGCAATCGACGACAGCGTATCTCCCGCCTGCACGACATAGACATCACCCGCACCTGTGGGTAGGTCGCCAGTACTCGGTTCGTCGGTCGTTTCTTCGTCGGGTAATGGCGGGATGTAACCAGGGCAACCATCGCGCGGGATGAATAATTCCTGATCGATTTGCAAAACAGGATTTGTGCCGGTCAGGGCGGGGTTGGCGGCGCGCAGTTCTGTCAGTGATACGTCTTGGTCAAGCGAAATACCATACAGACTGTCGCCCGCTAGCACGATATAGGTGCACGCATTTTCGGGGGTGGCGGTCGCCGTTGGGAATGATTCAAGACCAGTGGTTTCGGGGTCGCCATCAAACGCGGACGCATCCGCTGTTACTTCGATGCTGCCGCCAATCGGTGGGATGCGCGTCGGTACATTTGCTTCTGGTGTGATAAAACCGAGCGGGCTGCCAGGCGTGATAAAGATCACCGTTGGTGTGCCGAAGCCTGTAGTCTGCGCACTCAACGTCGGTTCCGACGAGGTGGGTGTGAGCGTGGGCAGCGGTGCAAAACTATTCGGGTCATCGGTCACGGTTGCCGGGTCGATGATGGCGTCGAGCGGCGTAGGCGTGTCGAAAGGCATGACTGCGTCAGCGGTGGTCGACGGGATGACGCCCAGTGCGCTATCGATGGTCGTGGTTGGAATCGTCTCGGACTGCGCCGCTTCACTGGCGGGGCGAAAACATCCGGCGGTCGTGAGCAGCAGCAGCATGGAAAGCACCAGCCCGCCGCCGTGTCTCGTGAAGATCAATTTCACGTCGCCTCACTCCTTGAACTGCTTACAGAAATACCGATGTCAGTTTACACGATTACGCGAATCATACTAGACATGAGCGCGGCTGTAGGTTAGAACTATCAGACCTTAAATTAACGGGTGATCTGAACATTCGAAAGGCACACATTTTGGCGGATGCGAAAAAACGGGTTCTCGTCGTTGATGACGATCAAGAGCTGCTCAACTTGATTCGTATTTTATTGTCTCGGTTGAGCGTAGAAGTCACAACGGCGGAGACCGCTTCTGCTGCCGCGCACCTGCTAAAGACAGCGCCGCTGCCCGATCTTCTGGTTCTCGATTTGATGCTGCCGGATATTAGTGGGGTTGATTTACTCAAACAAATGCGCATGAAGCCGATATTCGACACACTGCCTGTGCTGGTTTTATCGGCATTGATCGATCCGTCGCAGATTCGTGAGGCGCTTGACGCTGGCGCAGACCGTTATTTGACGAAGCCTTACATTGCCAATAACCTGATCAGCGTGGCGGGCGAGATGCTGCGTACCGGACGGCGCACGACGACCTAGTACGCCGACCCCTACGATCATTGCAGTTTTTCCCTCACCCCCAACCCCTCTCCCACGCAAAGGGGAGACGAGAGGGAAGAAAAGCTAAATACCGCTGTGGTGAGGTATTAAGGTGGTGTGAGACGATACACGACATAACTTTGAGCGGCATACACACGTTCAATGGTAAATCCTGCCGACTCCAGTGCTGATAACCACGCCCGGACATCCACCGATGATGGCGCGACAAAATAGCGCGGGTCGCTTTCGGGCAAGATGAGTGCGTCGCGTACGAGCGCATCCGGCGTCGGGTAATATACGCGGCGTTTGTCGTGCCATCCGCCAAGATAATAGCCCAACTCCCAGCCTAACCAGTGATCATAAATCACGGTTGCGGTCGGTAAATCGTTCAGTGTATCTGCCAGCGCAATGATCCCCGCGTATTGGACGCGTTCACTGTTATAGGGGGTATCGCCGCTTGATGCGTTGATCGCGCTGCTAATCAGCGACAAAACCAGCGCACCCGCCGCGACGGTCATTTCGGGCTGGGTGATGGCACGACGCAGCATTGCCCACAACCACGCGCACGTACGTGCCGCCATTATCGCCACGAGTGGCAAAATCGGCAGCAAATAACGCTCATAGATGTTGAACGCTATCAGCCAGTGCGCCAGTAAATACACGACGATAAACGCGAACAACAGCGTATCATAATCCGTTTCGCGCGCGTCACGCTGACGAATGACGCGCCAAATCATCGCAATGGGGACGAAGAAGAGCAGTAAAATCGTCGGCGCGCCGAGTATCGCTTGCAGGTAAATCAGCCAATCGATGAGGCGTGGCGCAAGCTGGTCGGGCGTGATCAAACCGGTCGGCGTATTGTTGGCGGCGGCAAGCGCGAAAATCGATGGTGACGGGAAACGGGCAGAATCCCACAGCAAGAGGGCGATGTAGACGAGGATGAGCGGCAACATAAACCTTAAAAGCTGCCCCCACCCCTGGTATACCGATAGGGAGAAAGATTTATCTCTGCCCGAATTCGAGGAGGGGAGCAAGTTTTCTTCTTGATGATGTCGTGTGATCGTTAACGCATTGTTTTGGATAAAGAGTAGAAGTAAACACAACGGCACGACGTAGAGCGCCTGCTGTTTGGAGGCGAATGCGAGTGCCAGCCAGAGTCCCGCCCACAACGGACGATGCGCCGCGCTCATGAGCAGCGCGAGCGACGTAAACATGAGCATGACGCCGTCTGTATACGCGCCCGGACTGTAGGCGATGGCGAGCGGGGAGAGCGCAAAAAACAGCGCTGCCCAACGGGCGATGCTTATCCCATATAGGCGTTTTGAGAGTGCGTAAACTGCCGCGATCTGGATCAGGCTGGCAAGGACACTGGGTAATCGCGCGGCAAATTCGCCTACACGCGCATCGAAATCGGGCACGCCGCGATTATACGTAGCGGCGACAAACGCCAGCGATAGCGCATTAGCATAAATCGTGAGCGGCGGTTTATCGAGATCACCTTGCAGTGACCAATCGCCTTGTGTCCAGATATTGCGGGCGAATGTGGTGAAGAGCGCTTCGTCGGGATGAAAACGTATATCGGCGCTGAGCGCGTGAAAACGCAGCAGGGCGGCGGCAAGCAGCAGAGATAAAAGGTAAAAGTTAACCCGTGAACGTTTGGGTCGCGTCTGTAGCGGACGACGACCCTTGATTTGAATACGCTTCACTGCAAACGTTCACGGAGATAATCCAGCGCGACCCGGTCGATTTGATCCGCGTTGTCGCGCTGCCAGCGTCCTTCGAGATTTTCGCTGCCGATGAGTTCATCGAAAGCAGTTTTGGCGTCGTCACCCCATATGCCGTCGAGGTCGCGCTTCCAGTAGCCGCCTTTGACCATCATGGCTTGCAGTTCGCGCGCGAGCGCCTCGGTAATCGGTACCGTGTCTTCTGGGTGCGGTGCGCCAAAGAAAAGATGATGAGCGCGCACCAGTGACGCCAGTTTCGGCATCGGGTTTGGGTCGTCATCGACGCGCACATCGAGATAGCGGTCGTTATCGCCGCCATAGCCGCCGTTCGCTTTCACGACCAACACTGCCGCTCCCTGACGCCCGCGTTTATCACCGCCTGCGCTATCGCCCGCCGCCAGCGCCACCATTAAGCGATCTGCGAGTTCGCCAGACGCGGCACGATATGCCGCCGCCATCGACCCGATCACGTCTGCACCCGTCAGAATATTGCCCTGACAGGTGAAGCCTTCACCGATATGATGTCCCGCCCATGCGTAACATGCCGATCCGGTGTGTGCGGCTGCACCGCCGCTCACATCGACGATGCCGACCTGTCGCAGGTCGCGTCCGTCATCGGCGGTGAGGAGTTGCGCCAACGTGTCGCTGGCAGATTTACCCGCCCCCATCAGCGCAAGTCCATCTACCCCGAAGCTGACTTTGCAATAACTTTGCGTGGCGACCGCGCCTGATCCGGCGCGCGCCCATGAGACGACTGCACCTACGGCGATGAACTTACTGGCGACGGCAACGCCCCATGCCTGTTCGGTGGGGTCATACGCGACGATGGAAAAAGTCATAATGAGTTCCTCGTAATGGGTAGGGGCGAACGGATGCGATGAATTGAATAGCAGTGGTTACAATATCGGTTTGTTGACAGCATTGTAACGCGGGAGCAGTAGATGATCGATTTTGGGCGGATTGCGGGCGTGATCATGGATATGGATGGGGTGTTATGGCGCGGCGATCAGGCGCTGCCTGATCTGGGTGCGTGGTTCGACTTTTTACGGACGCGCGGGCTGCGTTACGTGATGGCAACGAATAACAGCCGTCTCGCCCCTGTCGATTACATCGAAAAGCTGGCGCGCATGGGTATACACGGCATTGAGGCTGACCAGATCATCACATCGGGGACGGCGACGGTCGCGTATGTGCAGGCGCACTTTCCGGCGGGCAGCTTGATCCATGTGTTGGGCGGTGACGGTTTGCGGATGATGCTGAGCGAGGGCGGCTATGCGGTGACAAGCGAGATCGATCCGCATGTGGTCGCGGTGACGGTCGGGGTCGATTTTGCGCTGACGTATGACAAGCTGAAAAACGCGAGTATGTGCATCCGCGCGGGGGCGGCGTTCATCGCCACCAACAACGACGCGACATTTCCGACGCCAGAGGGCTTGGTACCCGGCGCGGGGAGCATCGTCGCGGCGCTGCGTACCGCGAGCGGTGTTGAACCGATGAATATGGGCAAGCCGAATGCGCCGATGTTCGAGGCGGCGCTGCGGGCGCTGGGCATGGACGCAGGTGATGCATTGATGGTGGGGGATCGGCTGGATACGGATATTGCGGGCGCGGCGGCGTTGGGAATTCAAACGGTGCTGGTGTTGACGGGGGTGAGTACGCTGGCGGAGGTCGCAGCGGCGGCGGGTCAGCCGGACGGGGTGTACGCGGGGCTAGGGGAACTGGTAGCGGCGTGGTCGTAAGGGGGGGACTTAGACTTGCCCGCCGCCGAAAAGCTGAAAAGGCATAATACGAAGGCACAGAGGCACGAAGACCGGCAACCTCACGCCTAGCCGCTCTCTATCGGAAGAGTAAACGTGCCGCCGAGACACTATTGGAAGAGTGTCGCTTGGGTAGGCGGTGGATCGTCGGGTTGGGCGGATGGATCGAAGTCGCCTGCCGAATTGTGGGCGGCGCGGGTGGTTTCGGGGAGGCGGTATTTGGTCGTGCAGCGCATGACGAGTTCGACCGACGTTTCCAAATCTGCGAGATGACCGACGGAGATATACACCGGCTTTGTCGCGGCGCGGGTACGTAAGACTGCGCCGATGGTCTCGCCCTTATCGATGAGTGGAGAATAAGCGCCGCGCTCGTCGGGCGGCTCTTGATACTTGCCCGTGAGCAGGGTTTTGCCGCAGCCGATGGTCGGGGCGTTGAGCCACAAGCCGACATGCGAGGCGATGCCGATACGCCGCGGGTGGGCGCGCCCCATGCCGTCGAAGATATAGACATCGGGCTGGATGCTCAGGGTTTCGAGCGCTTGGAGGATGACGGGCGATTCGCGGAAGCTGAGCAGACCGGGAATGTATGGGAAGGGCGTAGGCAGCGTGGCGCGGGCGGCTTCGACGAGGCGCAACGAGGGAAACTCTAGGATGGCGATGGCAGCCTGCGACATGGCGACGCCTTCGGCGGAGTCCTTGACGCTGACATCGACGCCCGCGACATAACGGATGGCGGCGAGGTCAAGCGGGCGGTCGTAGATGACGCGCGCAGCAAGCTGCTTTTGTAGTGCGATAGCATCGGCTGCGGAGAGCGCCCAAGCGTGGAGCGGGTTGGGTAAGTTCATTTTATTGCACAAGCTTTCGGCTTTGAGGGACGGTGTATTGCAATTTATTTATGGTGTGATAATAGCTCTTGCCACATATTGCTATGCGGGGTGTTCATCAATGCTTATATCGACTGCTGGTAAACGAAACACTCGTCTACTATTAAATTCGTACACGTACAATTTCTGCGTCTCGACATTAAGGCTTGAAGCAGAAAAAACAAACTCTCCCTCATACGGCAAACTCGGCGCAATCCTCACCGCCGCAAACGCCAACCCAAACGCCAAAGCCGTCATCACAAGCGCGACGCGCGCGAAAAACTTGATCATGGTCGCCACGCGGGAGATTGCGCGTTGCCAGGCTGGACATCGCGCGTGACGACACCGGACGCGAGATCAAGAAAGGCGACATCCCACGAGTTAGTCGATTGGGTGAACGCCAGGATCGCGCTGTCGGCAGACCACGCCAGATCGAAGGGATAGAGATTGTCGCGGTCGAAGACGGGCGCGCCGTCAGCGGTGATGATGGTGAGATTGTCGCCGTCGGTGAGCGCGATATAGCTGCCGTCGGGCGCGAGCGCGTAACTTTGCACGTCGTTGATCCTGTAAACAGGCGTGTTGGTCTGTTCATGCAGATCGTAGCGAAAAATGCCGCCGTCGTCATCATCGCGTAGATAGAACACCGATGAACCGTCGGGCGACCATTGGGGCAGGAACTCGCGTTGGTTTGGCGCGGAGACGAACAACGGTTCGATGGTGAGCGGATCAAACGACGCGATGTAAATTTCATGGTCACGTCCGCTCACGGTTTGCAGAAAGGCGATGCACGTACTATCGGGCGACCAAAACGGACGCGGCGGCGCTTGGATCGCCGGAAAACACAACGGATCAGGGGCGGGGGCGGCAGCGTTGACGACGCAGATCGAGAACACCCCCTGATACGAACGGATGAAGGCGACGCGCGTGTTGTCGGGCGACCAGGCGGGATACGTATCGTTCATAGGCGCGGCAAAAGTGAGATCGCGTGGGCTTGCGCCGCTCCAATGTGAGACGTAGACATCGTAGTTATCACCGTTGAAGCTGGCATAGGCGACGTGCGACCCGTCGGGCGACCACACGGGCGCGCGGTCGCTGGAGCCAAATGGATCGGGTCGCCAGGCGCGGCGCATGCCAGAGACGAGGTCGTGCAGGAATAAATCGGCGTCGCGGTCGATATCGCTGATGTGAATATAGGTGCGCGCTGGAAGGATGGAGGAAATGAGCAGGGTAAAAACGAGTATGGGCGTCAAGAGCAAGAAAAATTTAACGCACAGGCGCGAGGAAAGGTTGAAAAACATAACACTAAGTCACCTTACGCAAGCCTCTCGTTTTCAGCCCTCACCCCTGCCCCTCAGCCCTCAGGGCGAGGGGTGAAAAACCGTCGCGGTAGGGGAAGTCCTTCTCCCTCAGGGAGAAGGACTTAGGATGAGGGCAATCTGCGTAAGATGAGACACTAAGTCACAAACGCACAGAGGCACAAAGCAAAGGGCGGATTCATAAATCCGCCCTTTGCATGATGTTAATCTAAACCTTCGCCCAACAAGCCTAAGCCGGGCAGCTCACTGGTGGAACGGTCACGACTGGGGCGACCGCTTGATGGTGGACGTTCGTCCTCTTTGCCGAAGCGGATCACATCGCCGTTTTCGCCGATGGCTTCGACTGCCAAGCCGAGACTTTGCAATTCTTTAACGAGGACGCGGAAGCTGGTCGGGATGCCCGGTTCGTCGATCGGTTCACCCTTGATGATCGCTTCGTAGGTCTTGACACGCCCTTGCACATCGTCCGATTTGACGGTGAGCATTTCCTGGAGGGTGTACGCTGCGCCGTATGCTTCCAGCGCCCATACTTCCATTTCACCGAAACGCTGACCACCGAACTGCGCCTTGCCGCCCAACGGCTGCTGGGTGACGAGGCTGTAAGGACCTGTCGAGCGCGCGTGGACTTTGTCTTCGACCAAATGCGCCAGCTTAAGCATGTGGATCATGCCGACGGTGACTGCCTGGTCAAATGGTTCGCCGGTGCGCCCGTCGTAGAGCGTGTGCTTGCCGTATTGCGGGATCGGCTTGCCAGTGCGGAACATGACTTTATCCGCGTAATGGAGCATGTCTTTGGCGGTTACGCCTTCTGGCACAACCGTCGGTTCTTCAGAGTCGGCATCCGCCCATTTCATCCATTCACGGATCGAAACGGTCATCGCGTTGTTGTCGCGGCGCAAACGTTCTGGGCTGTTCAGGTTGGTGTTATCCCAGATCAGGATATCGTCGGGTTTGTCGCCCATTTCACGCAGCCATTCCGCCACGACCGCACGACGCGCATAATCGGTATTTTGCAGCAGTTCGTCCGAATCATAACCGCGACCGTTAAGCCACTCATGGACATACAGACGGCGGACTTCGTCGTCGTCGGCGTATTCCATCGGGTCAAAGCTTTCATCCTGCGCGACCCATTCCCATGCACGTTCGGTGATGATGCTCCATGCGCGGTCGATCAAGAATGCACGACCGAGTTCCGCTTCAATTTCTTCACCCTTTGCGCCGTCGAACACGGGGGTGACCGCGCGGAAACCGAGCCGTTCGGCTGCCCAGCCCAAATGAATTTCCAAAACCTGACCGAGATTCATACGACCGGGAACACCTGTCGGGTTGAGGATGATTTCGACCGGACGACCGTCCGCAAGATACGGCATGTCTTCGATGGGGACGATCTTGGAAATGACACCCTTGTTGCCGTGACGCCCTGCCATCTTATCGCCGACGGTCATTTTACGCTTTTGGGCGATGGCGACGCGCACCATTTTCTCGACGCCCGCGGGCAAATCGGGATGTTCTTCACGGGTGAAGGTTTTGACATCGACGACTTTACCGCGTTCGCCATGCGGCAGGCGCAGCGACGAATCTTTAACTTCACGGGCTTTTTCACCGAAGATCGCGCGCAGCAGTTTTTCTTCGGGGCTGAGTTCTTTTTCGCCCTTCGGTGTAATCTTGCCGACGAGAATATCGTTGGGTCCGACTTCCGCGCCGATGCGGATGATACCGAATTCATCGAGGTCTTTGAGCGCGTCTTCGCCGACGTTGGGAATATCGTAGGTGATTTCTTCGGGTCCCAGCTTGGTATCGCGCGCTTCGACTTCGTGCTTTTCAATATGGATGCTGGTGAACTTGTCGTTTCGCAGCATGTCTTCGCTAATCAGAATGGCGTCTTCGTAGTTTCCGCCGAACCAGCACACGAATGCACCGAGTACGTCGTGACCAAGCGCGAGATCGCCCATATAGGTCGAACTGCTATCCGCCAGCACATCACCCTTCTTGATGATCTGTCCTTTGCGGACAATCGGGCGCTGATCGACACAGGTCGATTGGTTGCTGCGGTTGTATTTACGCAGCCGATACACACGCTCGTCGCCGCTGATGGTGTGGATAATCACGCGGTCGCCCTGCACGCTGACAACTTCGCCTTCGACATCGCTGATCAATAACTGACCGCTGTCATACGCGGCTTGTGTCTCCATGCCCGTGCTGACAATGGGTACGTCAGGCTTGAGCAGTGGCACTGCCTGGCGCTGCATGTTCGAACCCATGAGCGCGCGGTTGGCGTCGTCGTGTTCCAGGAACGGGATCAACGACGCGCTGATGCCGACGATCTGGCGGGCGGCGATATCCATATAATCGGCACGACGCGCGGGCGCTGCCGTGAATTTCTGGTTGAAGCGCGCAGAAATACGTTCGGTGCTGAGTTGATTGAGATCATCGATGGGCGAATTCGCCTGTGCGATGACGTAATTGTCTTCCATATCGGCGGATAAATATTCGATCTCGCCTGTGATGAACGGCATCACGGGGATTTGTTCGATACCCGCCGCGATGAATTTCTTGATCATATTGGCGGTAATCGTATCACCGTCGCTGGCGATGGCTTTTTCGTCGCCGACCGCAACATCTTCGCGCACGAAACGACCAAGCAAGCGCGGGTCGGTGGTTGGCAAGAACTTGGCGATTTTACGATACGGCGTTTCGATGAAGCCGAACTCGTTGACGCGCGCATAACTGCCCAAGCGACCGATCAAGCCGATGTTTGGACCTTCTGGCGTTTCGATCGGGCAAATCCGTCCATAATGGCTGTGATGTACGTCGCGGACATCGAAGCCTGCACGTTCACGACGCAGACCACCGGGACCGAGCGCTGACAGCGTGCGCTTGTGTGTCAGTTCTGCCAGCGGGTTGGTTTGTTCCATGAACTGCGAGAGCTGCGACGAACCGAAAAATTCACGGATCGACGCGACAATCGGGCGAATATTGACGAGCGTGACCGGAGTCACGTTGTCGTTTTCGCGGATCGACATGCGTTCTTTGACGACGCGCTCGGTACGGCGCAAGCCGATACGCAGCTTGTTCTGAATCAATTCACCGACGGTCTTGACGCGACGGTTGCCGAGATGGTCGATGTCGTCTTTGCCGATTTTGCCGTTGTTGATGTTGATCATGCGTTCGAGCAGCTTCACAATATCGTTCTTGGTGATGGTGCGCGTGCTGAGCGGGATCATCGAATCAAGGTTCAGGCGTTGATTGAGCTTGTAGCGACCGACGCGCTCAAGGTCGTAGCGGCGCTGATCGAACAACTGGCTTTCGAGATATTCGCGCGCATTATCGAGCGTTGGCGGGTCGCCAGGACGCATACGGCGGTAGAACTCGATGAGCGCGGCTTGGGCGATGGTCTGGTCTTTCTTAAGTTCCCAGACCGGCTCCATTTTGAGCGTGGCTTGCATATAGTGATGATCAGGATTGTCATCGACCGCCGCGTACAACGCATTCATTTCTTCATCGCTGCCCGTTTGGATGAGTGCTTGCGACGCGGGCATACCATCATTGACGGCGGCTAAGGCGCGCAGCAAAATCGTGACGGGAATCGTCCGCTTGCGGTTGAACTTGATCGTCAGGTAGTCGCTCTTGCGCGTCTCGAACTCCATCCACGCGCCGCGATCGGGAATGAGTTTGGAATTGGAGAGCAAGCGCCCGGTCGTCCGGTCTTCATCGGCGTCAAAATACACACCCGGCGAACGAATCAACTGGCTGACGACGACACGTTCGGTGCCGTTGATGATAAACGTCCCCGTCTCGGTCATGATCGGGAAATCGCCTAAGAAAATATCGGAGGTGACGACTTCATCGCCCGCCTCACGATTGACGAGCGCGACGCGAATATAGAGCGGCGCGGCATACGACATATCCCGTTCCAAACAAATTTCTTCGTTGTATTTCGGTTCTTCAAACCAATAGCGCAGACCAAATTCCTGCGCTTCACGGCTTTTGCCGGGAAAATACAACTTCAGATTGCCGTTGTAACTTTCGATGGGACTAATCTCATCGAAGAGTTCGGCAAGCCCGTTTTCAAGAAACCAATTGAACGAATTCAACTGGACTTCAATAAGCGAGGGCAATTCTTGGACGGCGGGAATGCGGGCATAGTTCTTGGTATAGCTCAAACGACGCATGTGCGCTCCTCAACCCCACAACTTGCACAGAATCAAAAAACGGAGACGACAAAATGGAGTCGCTCCACCGGATAGACACTCGGTACGTCAGTGCATAGATAATTTGATGGGCAAACTGCTCACCGATTGGAAGTGATTTAAGATTATAGGTAAAATCTGACAAAAAGTCAAGTAGGTCATGTTAAATTGTAACGACATTGCTTGAATCGTTCACGGCACTTGTAAATGATTGGCATGAACCGACGATCATTCGAGGGAGATGCATCATGGATTTTGCGGCATTATTTGCAACCGAAGAAGCGCGCTTCGCGGGCGTGGCGTATGCAGCGAGTCAATTGACGGGCACACAAACGATCACGATTGGCGGATCATGATCGCTTCTCAACCCATCGCAGCACGCCGCACATCGTTTGTGTACTGGATTGGACTGCTGGTCGTCGTCACGCTGGTGTTTTTGTTGTTCTTGCCGAAATTACACAATTTTTCACGGGCGACGCTGCCAGAAATGGTATACGGCACGGCGGATAAACCGTTCGCATACCGCGTACTCGTGCCGTTTACAGTACGGGTGCTGACTCCGATTTTCCCTGTGGGCGAGGCATTGATCGATGTACCTTTAGTACGCGAACGCTTTATCGATTGGCGATGGGAGACAGCATACGCGACGGAATATGTGGTCGCGGTCGTGCTGCTGTATGCGCTGTGGATGGGAGCAGCGGCGGCGATTGGGTATATGGTGGCGTCGGTTTACGATCATGCGATCGGCTTTCGTAATGCGGCGATGATCGTCACGATCTTCTTCGTCATTCCGTTGTGGATACGAGGATACTCCAATTATCTGAACGACCCAGCGACGCTGATTCTGTTTCCAGTGGCAATCGGTCTGATGGCGCGCGCGCGCTGGACGGTATACGGGGTTGTGTTCGTGCTGGCGACCTTGAACAAAGAAACGTCGATTTTGCTCACCATCTTGTTCTGTATTTATTTATGGAAGACGCGGACGACGATCCCGTTTTGGCGCGTGCTGGCGGCACAAGTGCTCATCTACGGGGCGATCCGAGCGTTGCTGACGTTGATATTTCAAGCGAATGGCGGATTCGTGATGGAAAATCATTGGGACGACAATGTGGCGCGCATGGCGGCGCTGGTGCAATCGCCGCTGTCGCTGGTGCTGATTGCCGGGCTATGCGTGTTCGTCTTTTATCGCTGGAACGAGAAACCGCGCGTGCTGCGGCGGGCGCTGTGGCTGATCGTCCCGATCTTCGTGCTTGGGATGGTATCGGGCGTCATCGACGAATTTCGGATTTTTTATGAAGTCTATCCCGTGATTATGGCCCTGATTTTGCACAGTGCGGCACGTTTGATACAAATCCCGTTGGTGGTCAGGCAACCCGAGGGTGTAATCGTCTACGCGGACGGCGGACTCAACGACTCATTGGCTGCGTCAAGTGCGCCAGGTTCACGGATGAGTTGATACGCGACTGCACCGATAATCGCGCCGATGATGGGCGCGACGATATAAATCCATTGATTGTCCCATACGCCCGCGATCAAGGCGGGGGCAAAGGAACGGGCGGGATTCATCGAGGCGCCGCTGATCGGACCTGCCCACAAGGCATCAAGGGCGACCGTAAAACCGATGGCGAGCGCGGCAGGCGCGCCGACGGCTTTGGTATCAGTCGCCACCGAGATGATGACGAACATCAGGAACGCAGTCAGAATGATTTCCAGCACGAACGACTGCACGACCGACCCGGCGGGTATGGTTGCGCCGAGCGAGGCGATATTCCCAAACAAGAGACGAAGTGTGATCGCGCCCAAAACAGCGCCGATGACTTGCGCGGCGATATACGCGACGACTTCACGCCACGAAAAATGACGGGTGACGGCGAATGCCAGCGTGACCGCCGGGTTGAAGTGCGCGCCAGACAAATGACCGGTGGCGGCGATCATCACGGTGATGATCAAGCCAAAGGTGAGCGCGATGCCGACGTGCGTAATGACGCCGGTTTGGGCGTTGACGATGATCGCGCCGCATCCAGCGGTGACGAGGGCATAGGTGCCCATGAGTTCCGCGCCAGCGCGGCGTAACAGCGAAAAACCCATGTTCAACCCGCTCCATCGCGCAGCATTTTTGCGTAAGGATGCGGCATTCCGCCGATGTCGGGCGTGGCTTCGATGGCGCGCGCGGTGCGTTCGATATCATAGGGCACGCGGATAAAATCGACCGATAGGTCACGCGCGTCGGCGGTCAAGGTGATGTAACCCGCGCGCGGGTCGTTGTCCTTGGGTTTGCCAACGCTGCCCGCGTTGATGATGTGGCGTCCACTGGGCAGAATTTTGTGATAGGGCAGATGCGTATGTCCGCACACGACGACATCGGCTTGGGCAGTATCGAGGATGCGCTCGAAGTAATCATCGGGGCGATCCTGGAACAAATATTCGTTGATTTTACGCGGACTGCCATGTACGAGCAGCACCTGCAAATCGCCTATCGTGACCGGAATATGTGCGGGTAATGCGCGCAGATAGATTTTATTGTCGTCGGTGGTGTGCGCGTTCGACCACGAAATCGACAATTTACCGCGCGCTTCTTCGATCTCGGTTTTATAGGCGCAGCCGCAGTCACCGCTGGAATTGCCGACGCCTTGATCATAGTTGCCCATCAGCGTTGGAATAGTGCGCGCGCGGATGAACGAGACGACTTCGTTGGGAAACGTGCCATAGCCGACTAAATCGCCCAGACAATATAGATTATTCAGGTCGCGCGCCTCGATGTCGGCGAACACGGCTTCGAGCGCGGGGAGATTGGCGTGAATATCGCCAAAAATGGTGATCGTGGTCACGTTAACGGTCACTTTCTTCGAGCGCGGACGATAGCGTCGAAATGAAAAAGCGGATACGCGTTTGCAAGCGGCGGGCGATATGGTCGAAGGCAGCCACACGTGCGGCGGCATCTTGGATCATTGCGGGGTCAGGATAGCCCCAATGAAGTTGGACGCCTGTGCCGTGAAAGCTTGGGCAGATTTCGCGCGCTTTATCGCATACGGTGATGACGTGATCGAATGTTTGATCGATCACGTCTTTCAAATGGTGCGACTGATGCGCACGAATATCGACGCCCAGTGTCAACATGGCGCGGATGGCTTCGGGGTGAACGCGGGTGGGGTGGCTGCCGGCGCTGGCGATGTGCAGCACGCCACCTGTGAGGTGACGCAGCCAGCCTTCTGCCATTTGCGAACGGGCGCTGTTGTGGGTACACACGAACAAAACGCGCTGAAACGCCAGGCGCTGTGTGGGTTGTGTATCGCCAAGACTTGGGTGAATGGCACTGCCCACTTCTAAGAATAACTGACGGGTGCGTTCAAGGTCGAGCGAATAGTAGATGTCGCGCCCATCGGCTTCGCTGCGACGGGTGGTGACAAGCGCGTCGTCGCGCATCTTTTTGAGATGATACGAGACGAGATTCATCGGCTGCGCGAGTCGTGTGACTAATTCATTGACTTGCAAATCTTCGACCGCGAGGGCTTTGAGCAACGCCCAACGGATGTCGTTCGCCAGCAGTTTAAGAAAGGGCGGCGGGGTGAGTGCGGCTGGGTCGGGTAGACCGACGTTCACGAAACACGCTCAGCTTCGGCGGTTTCTTCGAGCCATAATTTGACACGCGCCTGAATTTGATCGCGCACTTCGCGGAATTTGCTCAACTTTTCTTCATCTGTGCCCGTTTCGCGGGCGGGGTCTTCAAACAACCAGCGATGAATACGCTTGGCGTCGGCACTCAACGATGGGCAGTCGTCTTCGGCACGGCGGCAGACGATGATGGCATCATCGAAGTTGATGCGTCCCATAAACTCGGTAATGCTTTTGGAACGATGCGCGCTCACATCAATACCAATCTCGTTCATGACCTGCACCGTCATCGGGTGCAGTCCTTTCGGCTCCATACCTGCGCTGTAAACGTCATATTTTGCGCCACCAAGCTGTCGCAGCCAGCCTTCCGCCATTTGTGAACGCGCCGAATTGCCTGTACAGAGGAACAAGACTTTTTTCGCCATGAGTCGATCCTTCATTTGCTTCAATCAAAATTGCTTCAATATGATTTGAAGTATATGAAGCTGACACGATTTTGTCAATCAGATTTTGAACATGAAGAAGTACGCGGTTTAGACGTGCTACAAACTCGACCGCACGGCAAAAATGCGTGTACTGCAAGCGTATTAGCTCACCCGCAGTGCCGTGACCACGATGCGCGCCAGATAGCTGTTGCTGATGAAATCATACTGATCACACGTGATCAGCGTGACCTGTTCAACGGGGGTGGGGTAGAGGACGCTCAAATCCTGCGGGCTGGTTTCGCGGATCGTGCTGACGGTATACACACGACGTTCGCCTTCGATCTCAAGGATGACATCGTCGCCAAACGCGATTTGTGAGAGTCCGGCAAAAATACCTGGAGTACCATCCGATTGTTCGATGTGCCCTGCCAAAACGATATTCCCCGGCGCATCAATCCAGCCTGTGCCTTGAAGATGACCGACATTGCCGCCCAAAAACTGAATATTCCAACTGCCTGTTCCACCCAAAAATACGGGTACGATGTTGGAAACGACGTTCGCGTTTGGGATATACAGGCGGACATTGCCGAGTTGCAAGGCAACGGGCGTATCTGTGCCCGGCATTATCGTTGTCAGGGCAGGTGCGGTTGGTGAAGATAACGGTTCGAGGGTGGAAGGGAGAGGGGTGTTTTCGCCCCCTCCCGGTGTATTTGCATTTCGATTGAACAGGATAAACCCAAATCCGACGAAGATTCCAAGAATGATGACGCGAAAAATCGCCCCACTCGTATTCTGATTACCCCGCCCGATCATTGCTTAAACCGTCCTGGCGCTTTTTCGCATCAACCATAACAACCCGAATGCAGCGATGCCGAGCGCGATCACGCCGCCCCAACGTACCGCAAAATCAAGCGGTTCGCCTGTCGCGGGGAGTTCGTTTACGCCTGTCAAGGTCGCGGTAGCGCTGTCTGATCCTGTGCTGCTCGTCAATGTGGCGGTGTTGATGACGACGAACGGCAGTACGGCATCGTCGCGTACGCGCGTGACAATCGTAATGGTGACGGTTTGACCAGGGGCGAGTGACGCGAGCATAAAGGTGACGACTTGCCCGTTGAAATTGATCGTTCCCGCCGTCGCGTTGACCGATTGAATTTGCACGACATCGGGCATAGTGTCGGTCGTGGTCACGTTATTAGATGGAACAGTGCCGGGATTGGTGATCGTGATCGTCCATGTGACGATTTCACCGTTGACCGCAAATGGTGGGTTGACCGATTTGGTGATGAACGGGTCTACGATTACGATGACGGGCGTTGGGTTTGAGCCGGGCGTCGTCGGTGAAGGTGTCAGCGTCACAGTTGGGCTTAGACTCGGATCAATCGTTGGCGATGCGGTCGCTGTCTGCGTCGCGGTCGGGCTTAGACTCGGATCAATCGTTGGTGATGCGGTCGCTGTCTGCGTCGCGGTCGGGCTTAGACTCGGATCAATCGTTGGTGATGCGGTCGCTGTCTGCGTCGCGGTCGGGCTTAGACTCGGATCAATCGTTGGCGACGCGGTCGCTGTCTGCGTCGCGGTCGGGCTTAGACTCGGATCAATCGTTGGTGACGCGGTCGCTGTCTGCGTCACAGTTGGGCTTAGACTCGGATCAATCGTTGGCGACGCGGTCGCTGTCTGCGTCACAGTTGGCGACGTGGTACCTGTAGGCGTATCGGTGGCGGTGCCCGACGCGGTGGGCGACGTGGTACCTGTAGGCGTATCGGTGGCGGTGCCCGACGCGGTCGGCGACGTGGTACCTGTAGGTGTATCGGTAGCGGTGCCCGACGGGGTGGGCGACGTGGTACCCGTAGGTGTATCGGTAGCGGTGCCCGACGGGGTACCCGTAGGTGTGTCAGTGGCGGTGCCGGACGGTGTACCCGACGGTGTACCTGTAGGTGTATCGGTAGCGGTGCCCGACGGGGTACCCGTAGGTGTGTCGGTGGGTGTACTCGTCGCTGTCGGCGTGTTGGTGATCGTCGCGGTATCGGTCGCTGTGAATGTTGCCGTCGCCGTTGGGGTTGGCGTCGCGCCGACCAAATCCGATTCATATGCGCCAGCATCGCAGTTGACATCGCCTACCGGACGCGGGAACACGCGCTGATCCAGGAATAATGGATACGGAAGGTCATCGCAAATCTCGTTGCGCCCCGCGCCCAACGCCGCGCTGCCTGCTTGGAGTGGGCGCGTGTAGGTGATGATGCTGGCAAGGCTAAACGTGAGTTCGGGCGAACCGAGATTGGCGCTGCCCAACAACGCGGTGGTCAGACCCGCACACGCATCGGTCGAGGTGACATTGCCTAAGCCATCGGAGAGCGACGCGCCATTGCAATTGCCAGTGCTGTTGCCCGATAAAATCGTATTGGCGATGATGGCATCGTCAAAGTCGGACGATTCAGGGTAATCGATGCGCCCAACGAAACCACCGCCGCCGGGACTATCACCGTCGCCGCCGTTGGAAATGCCGCCGCCCGAAGCGGCGTTGTTATCGGAAATGGTCGCGTTGACGATCAAGACTTCATCATCCGTGCCAGCAAGGAAGATACCGCCGCCGCTATCTGACGCGGTATTGTCGTTCAAGGTGCTGTTATAGATGCCCGTGCCTCTATCGCTCGCGTTGACGTAAATGCCGCCGCCGTCGAACGCCGTATTACCGAAGAACGAACTGCCGACAATATCGGTGAGCGCGCCACCTGCCAAATGCACCGCGCCGCCAAAGCCTTCAGCGGTGTTGGGGGCGGAAATGGTGATGAAGGCGGATAAGAACGAGGGAATGGTGAAAGGAAGCGGCGCTTCTCCAAAATTGGAATAGCTGATGAGCATATTGCCGCCGTCGTTGAAAATCGCGCCGCCATCCGCGCCGGAACCATTGGCTTGATTACCCGCGAACGAGTTGGCGAGGATGACCATGCCGTTGATACCAATACCCGTATTGTCGCTGGTGCGGTTGTAAATCGCGCCGCCGCCGACGTTATCCACGCTGTCAGCGCCGGTATTGGCGATATTGTTGCTGAAATACACCCCCGTCAGCGTTGATCCTGTTTGCGAGCCGCCGCGATAAAGCGCGCCGCCGCTGCCGCCGTTGGTATCGCCCGTCTCGGTATCGGTGCCAGCTTCGTTATTAAGGAACGCGCTGTTGCTGATGGTGAGCAAAGCGCCAGTGAAAACGATCGCGCCGCCATCGTCACTGGCGCTGTTATCGTTGAACACGCATTCGTCTATATCGATGATGGTGGTCGCGCCGCTGCTGTCAATTGCGCCGCCGCTCTCCGAGTCAGTGTTATTTTGAAAGCGGCTCAGATTACACGTCAGCACGCCACTGGACTGCAAAATTGCGGATTCATCCGAGTTTTGGATCGTCAGTTCGTCCAGCGTCAGATCACCATCGCTGCTGTTCATGACGAACACACCGCCGTTGCTGCCGTTCAGAATCACGTTATCGCTGTAATTCTGGTCGGTGCTGGCGTCACCGTCGATCCGTATTTCGGAGATGACCGAGATGCGTCCATCCAATGTGATGGTGGTCACACTGGCGTCGAAAACGATGAGGTCATCAGCGGCTCCGGCGGCACAATCGAGATACGTCGCCGCATTGTCATTTGCATTTTGAATGGCTTCACGCAGCGAGCAATCGTTGAGGTTATTGCTTGCAGGAAATTCATCGGGGTTGCTCGAACTATCATAGTCACTCGTCACCTCAATCTCGTTGGGTGCCTGGGCATCAACGGGCGTGACAATCGATAAAGATAAGAAACTGCCAATGAAAATCAGCAGTGCCAAATTGAGCAGGGTGCGTCTATTCATAAGACGACTCCTTATTCATGCAAGCAAGGTTGCTTAAAATTTCATGAGCCAGTATAACGGAGAAATGTGAAGAAAGGTAAATACAAATGCCAAATTTGAACGACCTGTTTTCTGGCGGTTTTGGCTTCTCATCGATTGTCCCCTTTGTGTTTATCGTTATCGCGCTCATTTTTCTGGTTGCTGCGCTGCGTCAGCGTGCCAAAGTGGGCAGCGCGAAGCGCAATTGGGAAACCACGAGCGGGCGCGTGTTGTTTTCTCAGGTAGAAACACGCCGCACACGAAGCGGGGGCGGGACGAGCACATCGTATGTGCCGCGCGTCGTATATGAATACGCGGTGAATGGCAACAAGTATCAAGGCAATCGGGTCGCGCTCGGTTCAGAAGTTGGGCGCGGGAGTTACCGATCGGTTGAAGAAAAGATGACCGCGAGTTATCCATCGGGGCAGATTGTTCAGGTGCACTATAACCCGGCAAACCCGCAGGATGCGGCGCTCGAACTGCGCGCACCTTCAAGTAACCTGTTCATCTTCGTGGTCTTAGTCATCATCGTGATAACAAGCGTGACTGTGCTGCTCACGGCGGGCGGGTTTGGTGTGGCGCAGCAATTGATCGACCAGATCACCAACCTGATCCCTCAAGGCGCGCCGTAAAGCAAAGCGCACGCCAGCATCAGGGTGCTGGTTTAATATAGAAATATTGACCTGATGCGGCGTCGCGTTCAATCGCACCGCGACGCGCGCCGAAAAATTCATCGATGGCACGCGCTGCGCCGGGAAACGCGACCAACTGTCCGGTTTTCATGTATTCGTCGAAGCATATCACGCCACCGGGCACGACTTTATCGTACAGGAGCGTGAGCGAGTCTTTATACGAGTCGTACAGGTCGCAATCGAGATGCAGAAACGCGATCGGTTCATCGCGATATTGCATGAGCGTCTCGTTGAAAAACCCCTTGATGAGCGTGATCTGCGAATCGACAAAACGCGGATCGACATCGCTGTTTTTCAGATAGGTCATAACGCGGGCGATACTGGTATTCGACCAATCGCCTTTTTGCGGCTGACGCGGGCTGTCGTCCTGCTCGCTGGGTTCTGGGAAGCCTTCAAACGAGTCGAAGCCCCAAATGTGTCGTCTTTTGCCTTCTTCGCTGACTAAAGTGGAGAGGAGTAACAGCGAACGCCCTTTGCCAACGCCACACTCGACGACATGTCCTTCCAAGCCTGCAATTTTGTCGTACAAACGCTTGAAGTAAAGAAAGCGCGCTAATGTCCCATAACTCATGGGGCTGAGCGGCTGCTTGGGCGGGGTGATGCCAAGCCGACGCTGCACAGCGCGCACGATCCGCTTTGTATTGAAAGCCATTTCGTCTCCGGGACGGTATTATTGCGCCAGTATACCGATATCAGCAGCATTTTCATCCGTGACGCCTTCGACGGTGGCAGCGAGCGTAGCATAGCGGCGGCGCGCCAGCAGCCACAAACCAGCGGCGACGGCGAGCGTAGCGGCGATTTGCACACGCGGCGGCAGTTGGCGGACACGTTCGACCATGGTGCGATCAACACGACCGATTAAATCACGTTTGAGCGATTCGGCATAGGTCTTCGACGGTTTGACAAGCACTAACGCGCCGGATAACCCGCGAATTAATGCCAGCCATGAAGCGGCTTCACTGGGCGACAGATCATAGCGCTTTGCCCAGGACGAGGGAATATTCCTGCCGACGATCACGGCATCCGTGACGCTCGATAAATATGCTTCGATGGGAAAATCCCCGTTGCCGCTGTTTCCGGTGCTGCTCGATGAGTTCATCATGGTGGTCATCAACCCTTTTTCGACTTGATGTTGTCGTTCGATGGGGTATTGCTTTCGGTCAAATCATCGCGCAAGGCGATGAGCGTGCGATGGTACAACGACTTGATCGCGCCTTCAGTGCGGTTCATGATCACGCCAATATCCGCGTTGGATAAATGATCGACGAATTTGAGCGTGAGCAACTGCTGGCGTTCTTCGGGCAAGCGGCGAACCGCGTTGATCAATGTTTCGCGTTCTTCATTTTCTTCTGCCTGACGGTCGGGTGCGTCACTTTTAAGGTTGACAGCAATAAACTCGTCCAACGCGATAATCTTACGCCGCCCACGATCCCGATGCCAGTTAGCGATCAGGTTGTGCGCGATGCGGTACAGCCATGCCTGAAACGGGACGCCGCGTTCGGTGTACGTTTCAATATGTCCCATCGCCCGATAAAACACGCGCGCGGTCAAGTCTTCCGCGTCGTGATGGTTGCCCGTGCGATAGTAGATATAGCTGTAGATTTTTTCCATGTATCGTTCGTACAATTCGCCAAAGGCATCTTTGTCGCCCGCTTTGGCGAGATCGACCAGTTCGATGTCTTCGAGTGCCTTGAACGCCTTTGCGCGCTTGACCAACGGATTACGCAGTGTGATATTTTTCATGATCTCAAAAACCCTTGTGTGTAAGGATCGTTACGGATATCACAAGTGATAGGTTACAAAACATTTTGCCCCCGCCCCGCCCCGATTTCGGCGACGGAGCAAGCACCTCACCTGTTTTCATAAGCGTGGGTCGCCTATAATCGGGCTATTCTTTATTCAAACCACTCAAAATCAATGGACGGGCGATGGCATACCCTCTCACATTTCAGCAGATCATTATGAAGCTGCACGAATTCTGGACAGCACAGGGCTGCGTGCTGTGGCAACCGTACAATATTCAGGTTGGCGCGGGGACGGGCAACCCGGCAACGCTGCTCAAGGTGTTGGGTTCTGAGCCGTGGCGTGCAGCGTATGTCGAGCCAAGCGTGCGCCCCGACGACGGGCGGTATGGTCAAAACCCGAACCGGATGCAGTACTACTATCAATATCAGGTGATCTTGAAGCCTGATCCAGGTAACCCGCAGGAATTGTATCTGCAATCGCTGGAGGCATTGGGCATCAGCCAGCGCGAACACGACATTCGTTTTGTCGAGGACAACTGGGAAAGCCCAGCACTCGGCGCGTGGGGACTCGGTTGGGAAGTATGGCTGGATGGGCAAGAGATTTCACAGTACACGTATTTTCAGCAGGCGGGCGGTATCGAAGTCAACCCGGTCAGTGTGGAAATCACGTATGGGCTGGAACGTATCGCGCTGCCGTTGCAAGGCAAAGATAGTGTGTGGCAGATCGATTGGATGGGCAACGGCGTCGATGCGCTGAAATACGCTGATATTTTCCTACGCAGCGAGATCGAACACTGCACGTATTACTTTGAAGTCGCGGATGTGACCGGACTCAAGCAGACCTACGACATTTACGAGGGTGAAAGTAAGCGAGCGCTCGACGCGGGCTTGGTCATGCCATCGTATGACTACGTGTTGAAGTGCAGCCACTTGTTCAATGTGTTGGATGCACGCGGTGCCATTGGCGTGACCGAACGGGCAGGTTATTTCCGGCGGATGCGTGATATGACGCGGCGCGTGGCAAAAGCGTATGCCGATCAACGCCAGCAAATGGAATATCCGCTGGAACGGTTGAATACATTGTGGGGGGGTAATCCGACCAGTGTGGGGACAGGGCAAGCCGTGTCCGAAACGGACGCAGCACGCTACGCCCCTACAGAAGTGGTTGTACAGGCGCAGGATTTTCTGTTTGAAATCGGCGTCGAAGAACTGCCCGCCGATGATGTGCAATCGGCGTTGAGGCAGATCGAAGCCGCCGCGCCCAAACTTTTTGAAGATTTACGCTTATCGCATGACGGCGTGCAGGTGATGGCGACGCCGCGCCGCCTGGTAGTGTTGGCGAAAAATCTCGCGCCGCGCCAAACTGACCTGGAGCGGATCGATAAGGGTCCGTCGGCGGATCGCGCGTTCGATAAAGACGGCAAGCCGACAAAAGCCGCCGAAGGGTTCGCGCGCGGACGTGGACTGACGGTCGGTCAACTGCGCGTCGAGACGAGCGACGGCGGCAGTTATGTGATGGCGACGGTGCAAATCACGGGGCGCGCCGCCTATGAAGTAGTGGCGGAAGCGCTGCCCGCGTTCGTCGCGGCGATCAAGTTTGGCAAATCGATGCGTTGGAATGCGAGCGGGATCGCGTTCTCGCGCCCGATTCGCTGGTTTGTTGCCCTGTACGGGCAGCACGCGATCCGCTTTGAATACGCGGGCGTGACGAGCGGTGTGCATACGCGCGGGCTGCGTCCGTATGGGTCGCCGGAACATGAAGTGACAAGCGCGGCGAGTTATCTGGATGTGCTAACCAAGCAAGGCATCATTCTGGATCGCACGGCACGGCGTGCGGCGATCAGCGCGCAAATGGCGCAGTTGGCGGCGCAAGTCAACGGGCGCATCCCGGATGATCCGGGTTTGCTCGATGAAGTGACGGATTTGGTCGAAGCGCCGACGGCGTTACTCGGCTCATTCGAGCGCGACTATCTCAAGCTGCCGCGCGAAGTCTTGGTTACGGTGATGCGCAACAAGCAGCGTTATTTCGCGCTGGAAAGCGCCGACGGCGACTTGCTGCCGCACTTTATCACGGTGCGTAATGGCGACGCAGAGCATCTCGACAAGGTGAGACACGGCAACGAGCAGGTGCTGCGTGCGCGGTTTTCGGATGCATCGTACTTTTACGCACAAGACACGACCAAGAAACTCGACGACTTTTTGCCACGTCTGAATACGCTGACGTTCCACGAAAAATTGGGATCGATGCTCGATAAAAGTCAGCGCATCGCTGCGACCGTCGACTCGCTCGGCACGCTGTTTGCGATTAATTCGCCTGATGTGGCGACGGCAAAAACGGCGGCGGGTATTTTGAAAGCCGACCTCGCCACACAGATGGTCGTCGAAATGACCTCGCTGCAAGGCGCGATGGGACGCGATTACGCAAAATTGGCGGGGTATTCGGCGGCAGTCGCGGATGCGATTTATGAGCATTGGCTGCCGCGTGGCGCGGACGATAGTTTGCCCGCGTCGCCCGCCGGGACGCTGCTGGCGCTGGCAGATCGGTTGGATAGTTTGATCGGGTTGTTTGCAGTCGGGTTAGCGCCGCAAGCGACGGCTGATCCGTATGGGCTGCGCCGCGCTGCGTTAGGCGTGATTCAAATCGTGATCACGGACAAAATCGACGCTGATTTGGGGCGTGCGCTCGAAATCGCGGCGACAAATCAACCTGTAAGCGTGAGCGCGGAGTCACAACTACAGGTGTTGGATTTCATCGCGGGACGACTCAAAGCGTGGCTGGAAGAACGCAGTTTGCCGTTCGATGTGAGCGCGGCGGTGCTGGCGGAACAGGCGCGCAATCCGGCGCGCGCGCTCAAGCATATCGAGCAGTTGGCGGTGTGGGTCAAACGCGACGATTGGACGGCGATACTGGATGGGTTTGCGCGCTGTGTGAGAATCACACGCGATGATAAAGAAGCCAACACGATTGACCCGTCGGCATTCGCACAAGACGAAGAACGGGCGCTGTACGCGGCGTACCGCGCGGCGGCGGATCACATCGACGTGGATGGCGATGTCGATAACTTCTTGAATGCGTTCGTGCCAATGCTGCCCGCGATCACGGCATTTTTCGGGACGGGCAAAGGCGATGGCGTGTTGGTCAATGCCCCAGACGCAACACTGCGCGCGAATCGCCACGCGCTGTTACAGGCGATCAGCCATATGCAGCGTGGGCGCGCCGATTTGAGCCAGTTGAGCGGGTTTTAGGGCAAAACAAGGATTTTAACGCCAAGGCGCAAAGAAAAAGCAAAGACGAAAAAGTATGGGCGGGTTTAGTACGCTAAGCCCCTACACACTGTCGCGTTGATGATTTTACGCGCGTTTCATTTGACTGAGTGGAGGCACAGGATGCGCGTATGGTTATTTGGGGCGGATGGATGCAGCCCGCTTGAAAAGCCCGATATACAACAACTGCTTAAGGACGAGTCGAAGATTTTCTGGGTCGATTTGTGCAACGACGAAGAACAGACGGCGCACGTGTTGCGGGATATATTTCAATTTCACCCATTAGCGGTCGAAGATGTACTGAATGAACGTCAGCGCCCCAAAGTGGAAGAATACGAAAACAACGTGTTCGCCATTTTGAATCCGGTACAGTTTCACGAAAAAGAATTGGCATTCCGCGAACTCGATGTGTTCGTTGGTAAAAATTTCATCGTCACGATCCATGATGGATCAGAAGACGCGATGGTCGAAGAAACGCTGCGGTTGATCAACAACCGCGCGACGTTCAAGCTGCCGATGTCATCGGGGTATTTGTTGTATGTGCTGGTCGATGTGATGGTAGATAGTTATTTTCCACTGCTAGACGCGATTGGCGACCACATCGACGAAATCAGCGAGGCAATTTTGGGCGCGCCCAAGACCGACCAATTGGCGGCGCTGTTTCATCTCAAGCGCAAATTATCAGAGATGACGCGGGTTGTCGGGCAGCAGCGCGATATGTTCGGGCTGATCACGCGCGAGGACGAGCCGTTCATCAACAGCGAGACACTGCGCTATTATTTTCGGGATGTGTACGATCATTTGCTGCGCGTCAACGATACGGTGAATTCGTATCGGGACAATGTGGGCAGCGTGATCGACCTGTATTTATCGAGTGTGAGTAACCGACTTAATATCATCGTCAAGCGGCTGACAGTGGTGACGATTGCATCGAGCGCGCTGGCGGTGATCACTGGATTTTACGGGATGAATTTCGATCAAACGTTTCCATCGTTCGACTCGCCGTGGGGTGTGCCGTTCGTCGTGATTTTGATGATAGTGGTGGCGCTGCTGGTGCTGGTCTTGTTTTATAAGCGGGAGTAGCGTTCAAAAAGGTTAACACAAAATCAACCGACTGTCGGTTGTGCTGTAAATGCGACCTGCACTATACTTCATCATCCATTTTGACGACACAAAAGGGCATGGCAGACCAGAACAACGGTCGCCATGCCCCTACGTTTCTATAGAGGTATCGACGCCGCGCAAGGGGCGTGAAATATGAGTGTTATTGACGATATCAAAACACGATTAGACATCGTCGAATATATCAATCGTTATGTGCCGCTCAAGCGGGCGGGGCGCACGTATAAAGCGCCGTGTCCCTGGCATAACGAACGAACGGCGAGTTTTGTTGTCGATCCAGATAAACAGACGTGTCGTTGTTTTGGCGCGTGTGGCGAAGGCGGCGATATTTTCTTCTTCGCGCAAAAACAAAACGGCTGGTCGTTTCAGGAAACGCTGCAAGAACTCGCCAAACTTGCGGGCGTCGAACTCAAGCCGCAGACGGTGGAACAGAAAGAAAAAGACGAAGCGCGCGACAAAATGCGCTCGATGCTCGGCGTGGCGGCGGATTATTTTCATGAGCGCCTGTTCGATACGCGCGACGCCAACGCGGTTATGACGCTGACATACGCGCGCGACCAACGCCATTTGAGCGATGAGACGATTAAACGCTTCAAGATCGGGTATGCGCCTGCGGGATGGAATGCGGCGATGGATGCGCTGACCGCACTCGGTTTGAGCGAAGATGAACTGCTCGGCGCGGGCTTGTTGTCGCGTAATGATAACGGCAAGGTATACGACAAGTTCCGGCATCGGCTGATGATCCCGATCCGCGATGAACGTGGGCGCACGGTTGGGTTTGGCGCGCGCGCGCTCAACCCTGATGACACTCCCAAATACCTGAACAGCCCGCAAACGTTGGTGTTCGATAAGGGTCATACGTTGTTCGGCTTGGACTTCGCCGCCAAGACGATCCGCGATACCGAGACCGCCGTGATCGTGGAAGGCTATATGGACGCGATCTCGCTGCATCAAGCGGGGTACACGAATGTAGTCGCGCAAATGGGAACGGCACTCACCGACGCACAATTGAACTTGATCGCGCCGAAATGGGCGAAACGAATCGTGATGGCGCTGGATGCGGACGCCGCCGGACAAAACGCGACCCGTCGCAGTTTGGATGTGGCGCGTGAGGCGCTGCAAAAAGATTATGCAGGGCGCTTGTCGGTCGAATTTCGGATTTTGAGCGTGCCGGGCGCGAAAGACCCCGACGAACTGATCCAGGAAAATCCGGCGGCGTGGGGGCAGTTGGTCGAAAATGCAACGCCCGTCGCGGATTTTGTGATCGAGATGGAGACTCGTGGGTTATCCACGAATGCCAGCGTGATCGAGCGTGAGGCGGCGGCGCGGCGCTTGCTGCCGACGTTGATCATGACCGAAAATGACCTGTACAAGCGTGACAGTTTGCAGAAATTGGCGCTCAGGCTGCACATCCCAGAGCGCGATCTGTTGTCATGGGCGGCGGAACAACAAACAATCCAGCAAGCGCCGCCGCCGAAACCGCGTGAGCGCGCGCCTGAACGTGAGCGCCGCCCTGCGCCGCCTGATTTACCGGCATTTGAGGCGCATCCGCCACACGAGGCATTCGATAACCCATACGCCGATGTGCCGAACTTTGACGCGCCGATTCGTCCTGCGCCGCGAACAACGGTCGCTGTGCCGATGCGCGATCACAACGTGCTGGAGCGTTACTGCTTACGTATCCTGTACCAACAGCCGAATTTGATTTATCATGTACACCGCAAATTCAGCGAGATCGCCGGAAGCGAATCGGCGCTGGCGCGGGGACCGCTCGGTGAGTTCGGCGCAGACGATTTTAGCCGGAGCGATTACCGCGCATTGTTGATCATTTTACTGAACGCACAAGCACAAGAGGATGTCGATGTGTACGAATTTGTCCAAAGCACGGTAGACCCGTCGTTGATGGATGAACTGGTACGGTTATTCGATGATCCGTGGGAGGAGCTGCGTCCGCGATTGTCCTTTGGGTTGTCAGCGGACTTGCCGATCATCATCCATCAAAGTGAGCGCTCAAACGGTTCTGTCAATATGCAGACGGAGATCATCGAACATGCGATGCGCCTGCGCTTGCAGCGTTTAGAGCGGACGGTACAGGAAATCGCCTTTTTACAGATGGAAGCGATAGATCAAGACACGCCTGACTCTCTGGATGAGGTGATCGCCATCACGAACCAAGCACGGCGGCGCATTCAAGAGGCTTTGGGCAAGGGGCAGCCGGGTAGGAAACCGTATGGTAAAAAAGCGCACTAATCAAGTACAAGCCACTGCCGACGGCGTGGAGAGTAAAAAAATTGTCAAAGCCAAAGCCGACGATATCGACGACGGCAGCGAAGGCTTCGACGATGACAGCGCTGTCGAAAATGACGCGGATGAATTTGGCGACGATGAGAGCGACGATGTTGTCTTAAAAGATGATGACGCGTTCGAATTCAATGAGGACGAACTGGAAGATATCGACGAAGAACGGACTCTGGAAAGTTCGCGTATCGATACGTTCGCGCTGGTGGATGACCCAGTGCGGATGTATTTGAAAGAGATCGGGCAGGTTCCACTGCTCGAAGCCAACCGCGAAACGTGGTTGAGCGTGCAGATCGCCGCCGAAAATTTGTATCAAAAGCTGCTGGATGCGATGAGCGCACTGCCAGATGACCCCGACCACGACGCCGATTTGCCCGAACCGTACGAGATTGAACAGGCAGCGTATGCGTTTATCGTCGAAAACTGGAACGATGTCATTGGGTCAGTCGGTGCCTTCAAAAGTGTGGGCGCGCCCGACTTCGGCAACCTGATCACCGAAGTCCAGTTTATGAACGATCACACGGATACCAACGGATCGTCGTATATCCGTGAGTATTTGCGTCAGCGCGAATGGGGACGCGAGGAATCGTGGGATGATCTGGCGCGCAAGCTGTTTAACGTGTTTCACGGCTTGTGCTTGATCACGCCCGCGCTGCAAATGCAAATTCGCCGCTTTGTGAGTCAGAACGATGTGCTGCCAGAGCCAGAGCAGTTCAATATATGGCTGACAAAAGACACCAATTCGCTGGCGTATTTGCCCGACCTGTACGAAATGGTCGAGACGCGGTCGGAGATGGCGGCGGAAGCGCTGACACGCGCGAATTTGCGTTTGGTGGTGAGCGTTGCCAAACGTTATATGGGACGCGGTATCAACTTTCTCGATTTGATCCAGGAAGGCAATATCGGCTTACTGCGTGCAGTCGCCAAGTTCGACCATATCAAGGGTTTCAAGTTCAGCACGTACGCGACCTGGTGGATTCGTCAGGCGATCAGCCGCGCGATTGCTGACCAGGCGCGCACGATCCGCATTCCGGTGCACATGGTCGAGACGATCAACCGTTTGATGCGGGTACAGCGCCAATTGACGCAGGAATTGGGCGCGGAACCGAGCGCCGAACAAATTGCGCTTGATATGGAATTTTTGACGGCGGAAGAGACCGAAGCGATCAAGCTGCTGCGCCACGACGGGGCAAAAATGGACGCCAGCCTGACGCGCAAATTACGGCGTGCCGCGCAAAAAGTCCGCAAGATCATGCGGTTGAGCCAGGAGCCGATGAGCCTGGAGATGCCGATTGGTCAAGAAGATAACAGTTTGCTCGGTGATTTCATCGAAGACGATAAAGTGCCAGGTCCAGTCGATGCGGCGAGCCGTCAACTGCTGAAAGAACAAATTCGGCAGGCACTCGGCATTTTGAGCGAGCGTGAGCGCGAAGTCTTAGAACAGCGCTTCGGCTTGGTCGATGGACAAGACCACACGTTGGAAGAAGTCGGTAAGCATTTCGGCGTCACGCGCGAACGCATCCGCCAGATCGAAGCGAAGGCGCTGCGAAAACTGCGTCACCCGACGCGCAGCCGTCAACTGCGCGATTACCTGGAGATGTAGGCGAGCGAAGAAAAGATTCAAGTGCCAAAAGCCTAACCCAAAGGCGCGAAGGCACAGAGACACAAAGGGTCATTAAGGGGTTATGGCACAGCCATGCCCCCTTGATGATTACATGCGATTGTTATGAGCTAGGCGTCCACGAGTCGTCGGTGCCATCGATGGTGTAGCCCATATTGGTGATCTGACGCCCTTCGCCGTCGCACTCTTTCGTGCCTTCCAACATCACCATCAAGTCATAATCGCCTTTTTCGGCGACGCGCACGGTGAACGTGCCGCCATTTTCCAAGACTCCGTTTTCGCCCAAATAATCTTCGCCCCAATCACTGCTTGTCGAAGGGGAAACATACAGATAACAAATACGCTGCCCGACGCCGTTGGTGACGACAAGGGCGTATTCGCCTTCGCCTGCACTGCTCCCGCTCACATTGGAAACACCGCACGCCGTGACGACCAGTGCCAGCACCATCAACAGCGCGGCGCGCAACCCGATTTTCATAGTCAAAAACCTCTGTAGTGGTTAAAAAGACGCCGATCATTGTCGATGAAAAAACGGATCGGCGCAAATTACCTCGTGATACAATCAGACTGGATGAGCGAAAGCGAGCCGATGTGGCAAAGCAATTGACGTATTGCCCCGTGTGTGGGCATGAATTGGGTCAGCGCGAAGAAGGCGGGCGGCTGCGACAAGCCTGCCCGAACTGCGGCTATGTTCATTATGTTAACCCCGTGCCAGCCGTCGGCATGTTGATTGAGATGGATGACGGTGTGGTCTTGATACGACGAATGAACCCGCCGCATCAAGGAGAATGGACGCTGCCAAGCGGCTTCATCGAAGCCGACGAAAGCGCAGAAGACGCGGCGATCCGCGAAGCCGAAGAAGAAACCGGACTCAAGACCGAGATCATCGAATTGGCGGGGATCAATTCGTTCCCCGAAGGACCGCCCGTGAGCGGGATCATGATTTTTTACCGGATGCGTCCGATTGGCGGCAGCTTGAGCGCAGGCGACGACGCGACCGAAGCCAAAGTGTTCACGCCGGACGAACTGCCTGTGCTGCCGTTTCGCACGCACCGCGAAGTTGTCGCGTCGTGGTTGGAGCGGCGCGGTAAACTGCTCAACGGCGACGCCGAAACCAGACATACCGACGCGCCTATTGAACGAGCGGATTTCATCACCCGACCCGCCGAAGCGCGCGACGCCGACGAACTGATGGCGCTGCTGGCGCTGATCCCGGCGAATCGTGGGTTGACGCGCGACGAGATGCGCGATGCGTACCAGCGCTTTCGAGAGAGCGATCATATTCATGTGTTCGTGGCGGAGTCACGGCAAGCGCCGCCGATCATTCTCGGTTTTATCGCGCTGTCGGTGGTGCGGGCGCTGACCGAAGGGCGCGGGTTCATCAACGATATGGCGGTGCTGCCGTCGTATCAACGGCGTGGGGTGGGCGCGGCGCTGTTAGAGGCGGCGGTGCGCTGTGCCGAAGGACATCAACTGCGACATGTGATGGTCAACGCGGAGCGGGCGAACGACCGCGCGGCAGCGTTTTACTCGGCGTTGGGGTTTCAGCAGGGTGAGATTTTGCATCTGAAGTTGCGGTAATATTCTCGTATATTGTTTGCAGGCGTTTGAGAACCACACACCCAACGCCCTCTCCAGGCGGAGAAGGCGGTTGAGCGAAGCGCAACGAGGTGAGGTTCGGCGATTTAGAAAACTTCGCTGTGACCGTTTTGCTGTTCGATTTCGCCGCGCCACGCGCCGGTTTCACGTCCGCGCGTTTCGATGAATTCTTTGAAGCGGTCGAGATCACCTGCCATACGTGCTTTGACGATGCCGAGCGCTGCGCCGACATTTTCGATAAAGCCTTCAGGTTCATAATCGATTTGCAGCATAACACGCGTGACTTCGGGTTCGATGTAATGAAACGTGACCACGCCCGCATGATCCGCGCCCGACGTGCTTGTCCATGCGACGCGCTGATCAGGGGTTTGCTCGGTAATTTTGGCGTCCCATTCCTGAGTCATACCCGCAATTTCGGCACGCCAGTGCATATTGGTGTCGTCAATCTGACGGACTTCTTCGATGCCTTGCATAAATTGTGGAAATTCTTCAAACTGCGTCCATTGGTTGTAAACGGTGCGTACCGGCATATTGACATCAATCGAGTGTTCATAACGTGCCATCGTCGATACTCCAACTCACTGTAAACCTGTCAGTCATATCTTAAGAAGGTTGATGGCGCAATTGAACACGCGATATGCCTATTTTTAAGTAGGTTGATCGATGGATATTAGCGAAGGCTTATCGAAACGCATTTCAAACGGAGGTGACTCGTTCGGTTTTTCTCGCTATCTGTTCATCTGTCAGCTTGTAGCGGCTTGATATAATGAAAAGCACTTCCTCACCGAAATGGACGCGCAATGTTCACCAACCGCACGCGCTTATTACAACATAATCCAATTCAACTCAACTATGGCGTCGCCGTGACGGACATCGATGGAGATGGCGCTTTCGAACTGTTCGTCTGTGGATTTGGCTTCGCTAATCTGGTATTGAAATGGAATGGGAGCGGCTTTGAAAATATCGCTGACCCGATTCTGGCGGACGCTGGACGACAAGCGATTGGTGTGGCGGCGTGTGATATCGACGGCGACGGCGACGAAGAACTGTATATTTTGAATACCGACACATTCGCCGGACAAAAACGCTTTGCAGATCGGCTGTTCGACCGTTCGGACGGCACATGGACAGATTTATTTTCGCTCAAACTCAATCAAAAAGTTCTCAATTTAACGGCGGGGCGTTCGGTCGCGGCGGTGGATCGCTTCGGCACAGGTAAATACGGCTTTTTCATCGCCAATTACGGCGGTCCCATGCGGCTGTATGAACTCGATGACGACGGCTACCTGCAAGATGTCGCGCCAGCAGCGCGGCTTAATCAGGTGACAGGCGGGCGCAGTGTGATGGCGCTGCCGCTAGTCAGCGATGGGATGGATATCTTCGCGGGTAATGAAGGCGGCGCGAATTTTCTGTTTCGCAACAACGGCGATGGCACGTTCATGAACATCGCAGACATGCTGCACCTGACCGATACCGACGAAAATGCGCGCGGAATCGCCGTACTCGATGCTAATCAGGATGGACTGCTGGACATCGTGTGTGGCAACTGGGAAGGTCCACATCGGCTGTTCATACAGGCGTTCGATGGCACATTCGCCGATCAAGCGACGCCAGAATTAGCCGAGCCATCGCGGGTACGCACGGTCATTGCGGCGGACTTTGACAATGATGGTTATGACGAAATTTTCTTCAACAATATCGGGCAGCCGAACCGCTTGTTTGGCTGGCGTGGCGAAAAGTGGGTGCCGATATCGATTGGCGATGCCATTGAACCGTTCGGACTTGGAACGGGCGCGGTCATCGGCGATTTCGACGGTGACGGTCGCCTGGAACTGATGATTTCACATGGCGAAACCGGAATGCAACCCCTCACGTTCTATCATACGCCTGTCAACGGTCATCATTGGCTGCGGGTGATCCCGTACACGAAAGTTGGCGCGCCCGCCCGCGGCGCGATAGTGCGGATTCGCGCGGGCGGCAAGACGCGTCAGCGCGTGATCGACGCCGGAAGCGGGTATTTATGCCAGATGGAACCCGTCGCGCATTTTGGATTGGGCGAACTGGACGAAATCGAGCGGGTCGAAATTCGCTGGCTCGATGGCGAAGCGGTCACTATCGAATCACCGACTATCGATCAGGTACTACGCATTAAACACCCCGCCAGCGAAATGATTTACTGACTCGCCTTACGCAGATTGCCCTCATCCTAAATCCTTCTCCCTCAGGGAGAAGGACTTCCTGACAGGGGTAGGGGATGAGGGCTGAAAACGAGGGGCTTGCGTAAGGTGGTTTACTGACTTCCCAACTGCAAAGGACGCAGAGGGCGTACGCTTGTCCCCTGCGTCCCTTGCGCTCTCTACGGTTAACGGTTTTTGCGTTGTTTGTCGTTATAATCAAGTTTATTCATTTGCGATCATTCATGATGAGGTACTGATGAACCTCGAACAGCGCACGCCGCTAGGCTGGGTACGCGGTTATGTGGCACGCGGACACGGGGATGTACCGGGAACGTATTACGCGCTGTACCGGATGAGCGATTTGGTCAATCGTGGCTTTATCAGCCCATCCGAGGGGCGCGGTTTGTTGATGGATGCCAACCTGATCGATATGGTATGGCAGTTGGAATGGGCGGACGACGCCGAGACATCGGAAGAAGCATTGGAATACAAGTTCACCGACATGGAAGGCTTCGCATTTTTCATGCATGGCTGGACGGGTAATCATCAGATATGGGAGAGTATTCCTGGTCTGGTCGTCGCCAACAATCGGCGGCTGGCGGCGATCACGGTTGATCATAACGGGTTTGGCGAAACGCGCTTCGTGCGCGAGACACCGACTTTGGAGGAATGCTGTCCGCCGAGTGCGATGAAAACGGTCGAGAACCTGATCGACGTGCTGCGGTTGCGCCGTCAACCGGGCGAACGTGACCCGAAAGTGATCAATTTTATCGGTCACAGCATGGGCGGTGCGGCATTGTTCTATTTGAATCCGATGCATTGGCGGGTCGGTGAGGAGACTCGCTTAGCGCTGACGCCTGCACTGCTGCTCGATGATGAAGTCAAGCGGATATTCTTCACGACGTTGGGCATTGGCATTAGCCTGGTCAACATGATCCGCGTATTTGAAGTCGTCGAACGTATTATCAAGCCACAGCTTATCGAGGCAGTGTGCGCAGGCGCGAGTCATTTCGTGCGTAAGGCGCATATCTTGCAGTATCAACAAACGCCGCGCGGCACGACCGCCGCGACGTTTACCGCGATGGGCGTACTGCAAGATCGTGAGATCGCGCGGCGATGGGATCATTTTAAGGTCATGTTGGGACACCGCGATGCGTTGGTCGGGTTGGTGCCGATGCTCGATTTATTGAGCAATCTCGAATTTCCGTCATCGAATATCCGCGTGGTGGCGGGGTCGCATTATTTGTTCAGCGTGGGACCCGAAAATGTCTATCAGCACGCGCAAAACCGCGAACTGGTGGTGCAGGATATTCTCGACCAACATCAGACGGCGTATCGGCTGCAAAAAAGCGGGTTGAAGGTCGGTTAGTCGGGCGACTCACCGCGTCACCCCTACAAATGGAGTGGACATATTGCACATTCAGGATTTAGAGAGCGGCGACGAGCAGCAGATTGGTGAAATCGCGCGACTGCTCGTCGATGGCTTTCGCGAACATTGGGACGACGCCTACCCGACGCTTGAAGACGCGCTGGAAGAAATCCGTGAGTCGTTCGAGGATGGGCGGATCAGCCGCGTTGCGCTCGATGAGGATGGCATCGTTTTGGGCTGGATCGGCGGGCAGCATTCTTATGCTGAAGTCTGGGAGCTGCATCCATTAGTGGTGCGGGTTGACCAGCAGCGACGCGGGATAGGGCGGGCACTGGTTGCTGATCTCGAAAATCTGGTGCGCGAAAAAGGCGCGATGACCCTGACGCTGGGGAGCGATGACCAGGATAATATGACGACGCTTTCGGGTGTTAATTTGTATGAAAACCTGTGGGATCACATCGCCAACATTCGTAACCTGAAAGGGCATCCGTACGCGTTTTATCAGAAATTGGGCTATACAATCACGGGTGTCGTGCCCGACGCCAACGGCATCGGCAAGCCCGATATTTTGATGGCGAAACAGGTCAGTTCAGCAGTTCAATAGACATCATTAGTAACGCGCTTACAAGGCATGTCGTCTGCTTGACGACGATGCGCGAGTATGTTAATCTAAGGCTAGGTTATTTGTTCCTTTTTGAACAATCGAACTTTACGCAGGGTTAAAAACAATGACTCCTATTGCGCTTGACCAGTTCGCGCCGATTGCAACACTTGTCATCATTGCCGTATTGGTGGCGATGCTCATTCTGGTGTTATCGCGGTTGTTTGGTCCCTTCAAGCCGACGACGCGCAAGACCGACCCGTATGAAAGTGGTATGAAGCCGATTGGACCCGCGCGGCGACGCTATTCGATCCGTTTTTATCTGATCGCGGTGCTTTTCATCCTGTTTGATATCGAAGTAATGTTTTTCTTACCGTGGGCGGTGGTCTTCCGCGATATTGGTATTTATGGGTTGATCACGATGGGCGTGTTTGTGGGCATCCTGACCATTGGACTCATCTACGAGTGGAAAATGGGAGCGTTGGAATGGGAATAGTCAGTTCGAAACTCGGCAATTTGGGCGTGGTCACGACCACGTTGGAAACAGCCGTCAACTGGGGACGCACCGGCGCGATGTGGCCGCTGCTGTTTGGGTTGGCGTGCTGTGCCATTGAAATGATGGCGGCACAGGCATCCGATTACGACTTATCGCGCTTCGGCATGGAACTCAACCGTGCGTCGCCGCGTCAAGCGGATTTGATTATCGTGGCGGGGCGCGTCACGCGCAAAATGGCGCCGGTCGTGCGCCAGTTGTACGACCAGATGGCATCGCCGCGCTACGTGATTGCGATGGGCGATTGTGCATCGTGTGGTGGTGTATACAACAACTACGCCGTCGTACAAGGCGTCGATGAAATTATTCCGGTCGATGTGTATGTGGCAGGCTGTCCGCCCCGCCCCGAACAATTGATTCACGGCATTTTGACGCTGCATGAACGCATCAAGAGCGAACACTTTAATGAGTGGATCGTCGGGCAGGAGCGCTGACCGATGACGCAAATTGCCAAGTCGGCTGACCCGGTCGAAGCGCTTAAAGCGGCGATGCCAGAGTCGATCACGTATGTCAAGACGTTCGCGGATGAAACGACCATCGTCGTGGCTGCGAAACACAGTCTGGAAGTGCTGCAATTTCTGCGCGATACGCGCGGGCTGATTTATAACTTCCTGTCGGATATCAGCGCGGTCGATTATTACCCCGACCCCGCGACCGAACAGCGCCCGGAACGTTTCGGCGTCAGCTATCATCTGTACTCTCTTTTATACAACCGCCGGATTCGCGTCAAGATATTTGTGCCCGAAGACGACCCGATCATTCGCAGCGCGACCAAAATCTGGGCGGCAGCGGAGTGGCTGGAGCGTGAAATTTGGGACATGATGGGCATTTACTTCGAGGGTCATCCTGACCCGCGTCGTTTGCTCATGCCTGCCGACTGGGATGGACATCCTCATCGGCGCGATTACCCGCTCGGCTACGAAACGATTCAGTTCTCGTTCAACGCCGAAGAAATCGCCAAGCACAAGCCTAAAGCCAAAGACTAAAGATTAAATGCTAAAAAGCCTATTGCAAAGGCGCAAAGCAAGAAAAGCAAGCCGCAAGGCGTAGGGGCGGGACTCAGACCCTTGCGCTTATCGTTCAACGGAGATAACGATCATGGTGTTGGCAACCAAGCCGGTCGACTCAAAAGCAAATCAGATCGAAACATGGGAAGGCGCGGTTGAAGAACTGCGCGGTCTGGTGTCAGATCGGGCGATGACAGGCGAAACGATGCTGCTCAATATGGGTCCGCATCACCCCAGTACGCACGGCGTGCTGCGTTTGCTGCTCGAACTCGATGGCGAAGAAATCGTCACCTGTTTGCCCGATATTGGTTTTTTGCACACGGGCATCGAAAAAAATATCGAAAGCAAACAGTACGAAAAAGCCGTCACGCTGACGGATCGCATGGATTATCTCTCGCCGATGTCGAACAACACTGTGTTCTGCATGGCGATTGAAAAAATGCTCGATTTGGATGTCCCGCAGCGCGCGCAAGTCATCCGCGTAATTTGCCTGGAATTATCGCGCATCGCCAGTCATCTGGTGTGGCTTGGCACACACGCGCTCGATATGGGTGCGATGAGTGTGTTCCTGTACTGCTTCCGCGAACGTGAACTCATCCTCGATATGTTCGAAATGTTGAGCGGTCAGCGCTTGATGGGCAGCTATATTCGTCCGGGCGGCGTGTGGCGCGATATCCCCGACGAATTTTTGCCCGCGCTGCAACACTTCGTCGAAATCTTCCCGCGCAAAGTCGATGATTATGAATCGCTGCTGACGAACAATCCACTGTGGCGTGACCGTACCGAAGGCATCGGCGTTGTTGAACCCGAACAAGCCTTGGCGTTCGGCATGACGGGACCCAGCCTGCGTGGAAGTGGCGTCAACTGGGATATTCGCAAGTCGTCGCCGTATATGGGCTATGAAAACTATCGCTTTGAAGTGCCGCTAGGCGAACATGGCGATGTGTACGACCGTTTTTATGTGCGAATCTTAGAGTTCCGCGAAAGCATCAAGATCATTCAGCAGGCGATGAAGGCGCTGCCAAAAGGCGCGTTCCGTTCGGATAACCGCAAGTATGTGCCGCCGCCCCGCGCCGAACTCGGTCGCAGTATGGAAGCGGTGATCCATCACTTCAAGTTGTGGACAGAAGGCTTCAGCGTGCCGGACGAAGAAGTGTACGTCGCTATCGAAAGTCCGCGCGGTGAAATCGGCTGTTATTTGCATGGCACGGGTGGCACAAAGCCGCGTCGCGTGCATTTTAAGACGCCCTCGTTCATGCACATCAGTTCGCTGGGCAAGATCGCAGAAGGTCATATGATCGCCGATCTGGTCGGGATCATTGGCAGCGTGGATATTGTATTGGGTGACAGTGACCGTTAAACCATTTTAGTACTGAGTACTGAGCATACACCTCAGCACTCAGTACTCGGTACTAAAGGACAGAGCGACAGATGTTGAGAGACAAATACGCGGAACAAATCGACGCCACATTCGCCAAATACCCGACCAAACGATCGGCGGTAATGCCACTGCTGTATCTGGCACAGCAAGCATACGGTTGGGTCAATCAACAGGGTATCGACGAAGTGGCGGCTTTATGCGATCTTGACCCAACACAGGTCAAATCGATTGCTGGCTTCTACACGATGTACAGCGAGAAGCCGAAGGGCAAGTATTGGCTGCATGTGTGCACCGATCTGGCGTGCGCGTTGTGCGGCGCGGACGAATTCTACGAGTCGCTCAAGGAATATCTGCACGCCGACGCCGACGGCAACAGCGACGACGGCTTATTCACTGTCGAGCATGTCATGTGCCTTGGGGCGTGCGACCGCGCGCCGATGATGCAGTGTAATTTCCATTTCCACGAAAATCTTAACCTCGATAAGGCTCAAGCCTTGGTCGAGGGATGGCGGCAAGAATCACTGACGAGTCCTGAGTAATGAGTGCTGAGCAGGGGTTGGCAAAGATGCGAAGCGGTTGCCATGTCCAAAAGCATACGATCAGCAATGAAAAGATGGGTGTTTACCCATCCGCATAATGAAACAGTAGACCTGTAGGGGCGACTCGGTGGTTCGCCCTAGACGACAATCGACGTATTGAGTAACAGGCGGCGTTTAATGAACATCATTTTTCGTGAAGTAGATATCCCGAATATCCACGAACTCGACGTGTACGTGCAAAACGGCGGGTATGCGGCGCTGAAAAAAGCGATCGGTATGACGCGAGCCGATGTGATCAACGAAGTAAAGGCATCGAATTTGCGTGGGCGCGGCGGCGCGGGCTTCCCAACCGGCGTCAAGTGGAGTTTCATTCCGCAGGACAACCCGATCAATTACGTGGTCGTCAACGCTGACGAAAGCGAAACGGGTACATTCAAAGACCGCCAGATTATGGAGAACAACCCGCACCAGTTGATCGAAGGCGCGTTGATTTGCGCGTATGCGATCAAAGCGGCGGCGGTGTACATCTATATTCGCGGCGAGTATTGGGATGTCGGTGACAGCTTGGAACAGGCGATTGCCGACGCGCAAGCGCAGCACTATATTGGGGATGGCATTTTTGGCAGTGAATTTAGCTGCCCGGTGTATGTCCATCTCGGCGCGGGCGCGTATATCTGCGGTGAAGAAAGCGCGCTGCTCGAAAGTTTGGAAGGTAAGCTCGGTCAGCCGCGCGTGCGTCCGCCGTTTCCGGCGAACAAAGGTGGCGGTTTGTACGGCGAACCGACCGTGATCAACAATGTCGAAACGCTGGCGAATGTCCCGTATATCATCGCCAATGGTGCGGCAGAATACAAGAAGATGGGCACAGAAGGCAGCACCGGCACCAAGATTTTTTGCTTGAGCGGGCATGTCGAAAAACCCGGCAATTACGAACTTGAATTCGGCAAATCGACGCTGCGCGATTTAATCTACACGCAAGGCGGCGGTATCAAGGGCGGGCGGCAGATCAAGGGTATTTTGCCGTCGGGTGGTTCGGGTCCGGTGATCCGCGTCAATGGCAATGACGACGCGATTCTGGATACGCCGCTGACCTATGAAGACTTGCAGAAAACCGGCTCGATTTTGGGTTCGGCATCGGTCATCATCATGGATGAAACGGTCGATATGACGTGGGTCGCTTCAAAAGTGACCAAGTTCTTCTCGCACGAATCGTGCGGTAAATGTACGCCGTGTCGTGAAGGGACGTACTGGCTCGATAAGACCATCGACCGCATCATGATGGGCGTGGCGAAGCCGAGCGACGTGGATTTGATTCACAATGTGGCGAACAATATGAAGGGTGTCACCCTGTGTGCGCTCGGAGAATTTGCGGCGAACCCGATTTTGTTCACCATCAAGCATTTCCCAGAAGATTTTCAGGCACATGTGAACGGTGTGCAGCAGCCCATCGCCACGACCGCACCGCAGCGTGGTGCGCGCACGACCACGGCTGCTACTGTCGCCGCACCCGGCGGAGACTAACTAACGGACGCGCAAATGAACGACGAACGCACGATGCCTACTGGCGACGATCACGATGATCAATGGAATGCGGCGCAAGATGCTGACCCTGTCGCTTATCATGACATAAATGAAGCAATCGACTCCGCTGACACCTTGTCGGCGGAGTCGTATTATGATGCCGACGTGATCAGCGATGCACCAGTGACGAATGACGACCAGAATGCATGGGATGACCCGATCACCGAATTTGAAGCGGTCGTGGACGACCAGACCGCGCTTTCGTATACCGACGACGAACAGACGTTCGTCGATGCGATGAAGTATGGTGATGTGCCGCCGATGCCAGACGAGATCATGACAGCGGCGGCGAGCATCGATGATCCAATACCGACCGCGCCGCGAATGATGGAGCGCGTATTGGATTTCTTAGGCGTGCGCCCGGATGCATCGCGGCGGTTGTATTCGCTGACGCACGCGATTACGATTGCGCCAGAAGCGATGGTCAATTATGTGCTGCGCGGTGAGTTATATTTAGCGCGCAAACAGTATGCGCTGGCGGCGGACGATTTTGAGAAGGCGCTTACGCTGGCGGAAATCGAACTGACGACCGACGACGATAAGTCGCTCGGTGTGGTCGCTCAAGGCGTGCAGGATCGGGCGCTGGTAGGGTACGAAGATGCATTGCGATACAGCATGATCGGGTACAATAAGCACAACTAAACAAGAGGGGTTTGCGGGAATGGCGACAGTCACCGTATTCATCGACGAAAAACCGTATGAAGTCCCCGCCGGAATGAATCTGGTTCAGGCGGTCAAAGAATTTGCCGACACCGATGTGCCGGTGTTTTGTTATCATCCCAAAATGAAGCCGGTTGGCATGTGCCGTATGTGCCTGGTCGAACTTGGCACGCCGATGCACGACCGCGCAACCGGCGAAGCCGTCATGGAAAACGGACAGCCCAAGATTGGCTGGAATCCGAAATTGCAGACGGCATGTACCAGCAATGTAAGCGAAGGCTTACGCGTGCGAACGTCGTCGGCGCTGGTCGAAGATGGACGCAAGAACATCGTCGAATTTTTGTTGAGCAGCCACCCGCTCGACTGTCCGATTTGCGACAAAGGCGGCGAATGTCCGCTTCAAAACCTGACGATGGAACACGGCGCCGGCACATCACGCATGATGTTCGAGGACAAAATACACCTCGATAAACATGTGCCGCTCGGCGATCTGATTTATCTGGATGAAGAACGCTGCATCCAATGCGGGCGTTGTGTGCGTTTTCAGGATGAAGTCGTCGGCGACCCGGTATTGGGTTTCCACGAACGCGGACGTACACTGCAAATCGTCACGGTCAGCGACCCGCCGTTCGATACATATTTTAGCGGTAACACAACCGATATTTGTCCGGTCGGCGCGCTGACCACCAGCGATTTCCGCTTTGGCGCACGCCCATGGGAACTGACCAATGTGCCGACGATTTGTCCGCACTGCCCGGTGGGCTGCAATATCACCGCCAGCACGCGTTTGGATCGTGAAGCAGGCGGTAAGACGATCATCAAGCGCATGATGCCGCGCCAGAATGAAGCCGTCAACGAAATTTGGATGTGCGATAAAGGACGTTTCGGTCATCATTTTACACGGTCGCAAGATCGGCTGATGCAGCCGATGATCCGCCGTGCGGGTGGCGCGCAAATGCTGAGTAACTGGGGCGAGGTGCTGACCGCCGCCGCGCAGGCGATCAAGGGCGCTGAAGGCAGTGTCGCCGCGCTTGCAGGCTCAGGCATCAGCAATGAAGACGGCTATTTGCTGCGTCAAGTGGTGACGGCGGCAGGTGGCGTACGCTTAGGTATGTGGAAACCGACACACGCAGGCGCGGAAATTGTCGCGCAGGTCGGTGTCGCGGTCGGCACAAACTTAGGCGAACTTTCTGGAACACGCGATAAAGATGGCAACATCGTCGAATACGACGCGATTCTGGTCATCGCCAGTGACCTGGAAGAAGAAGCGCCTATATGGCGTTTGCGCGTCAAGCAAGCCGCCGATCGCGGCGCACGGGTGATCGTCGCTAATGCGCGCCCGACGCGCATGGATGATTTCGCCAGCGGCACATTCCGTTATGATGTCGGCAACGCTGCCAGCACGTTCGCACATGGGCAGGTGCGTGATGACCTGGCGAAAGCGCGCAATCTGGTCATCATCGCGGGTGCCGAGGGTTTGACGCTGGAGGGCAGCCACGCTTTGATGCAGGCAGCGGCAGATTTCCTGACGCAAACCGGACATGTCGGCAAGGTCAATAATGGCTTGATGGCGACATTTCCCGGCGCGAACTGGATGGGCTTGAGCTATCTCGGCTTCACGCCGCAAGCGACGCACGAAATCGCGGCGAACCCGCCGAAAGTCCTGATCGTCGCGCAAGCGGATGTGTTGTACGACGACCCGACGGCGGCGGAATGGCTGAGCAAGGTCGAAACCGTGATCAGCTTGAGCTTGTTCCCCGATGAACTGACGACACATGCAGCGGTCGCGCTGCCTGTTCAGAGCTTCGCGGAGCGTGACGGTTCGTTCACAAATGGCGAACGTCGTGTACAGCGCTTTTATACCGCGCACAATCCGTTGGGCGAAGCACTGCCAATGTGGACAGCGCTCAGTCGTATTCTAGAGCGTGTGAACGACGCACGCCCGAAATTGTCGGCGGCGGCGGTCATGCTGGAAATGACGAGCGCGATTCCGGCGTTCGCGGGCAGCCGTTATACTGAACTTTCAAAGGTCGTTCGTCAATCGCCGGATGTCGGCGGGACGGACATGTATTACGGCGGCACGGCGTATAAAAATACAGGCGGCTTGGGCGTACAAATCGCATCGGCGGCAGAATCGGGCAGTGCGCTCGCTTCTGGGGTGACAATGGTAGATGTAGAGACGACCGCCGTCAATGTGGCGAGTGGTGAAGTTCTGATTATACCGACGACGACGCTTTACAACCGCGAACAGACATTCAGACCGAGCGCCGAAAACCTGATGGAACTGCGCGTCCCTGCGCCGTTCGTCGAAGTCAACGCGGCTGACGCGGAAAAATATGCGATTGCCGATGGCGATATGGTCGAGATCAGCGCGAATGGTATGTCTGTGCGCGCAAAGGCGCATGTGAATGGCGCAGCGCCACAAGGCACGATTTTGCTGCCGCGCAACTTAGCAGAAACGGCGTCTCCGATGATGATTACGGCGGGGACGATTGCCAAGGTGATAGAAATGGTGACGGCGTAAATCACCTCACCCCCTAACCCTCTCTCACCGAGAGGGGGGACTTGCGGTTTCGGAAGTATTGTTGAGGGAAATTTTATGGCGACTGTATCGACAACTTCACCTGTACGGCGCATTCCGCGCTGGCTGATCGTCGCGGGCGTGATCGCGCTGGTGGTTGTAGTCGGGCTGGTACTCGTGCTCGCCAATATCGATTCGATTGTGGCGGGCATCGAAGGCTTTTTGAACAACGTGTTGTTCAATTCAAACCGCATCAACCCGAACACCGCCATCGACTGCCGCACCGATTCCGCGTGCAGTGTGACGCATTCGATCATCTATTCGGCGGTGTTCTTATTGGTCATCGTGACCGGGTTTGCGTATACCACGCTGTTGGAACGTAAGTTCATCGCCTGGTTTCAGCAGCGCAGCGGACCCAACCGTGTTGGTCCCGCCGGTTTGCTGCAACCGCTGGCGGACGCGATCAAGCTGATTTTCAAAGAAGACATCATGCCGAGCGGTGCGGATAAGTGGGTGTATCGCATCGCGCCGATTTTGAAGTCGGTTCCGGCGTTGATTTTGCTCGCGGTCGTGCCGTTGGGTCCCGATATATATATCCCGTGGTTCGATGGCAACACGTATCGTGTGCCGCTCGGTCTGGCAGATGTCAATGTCGGCGTCCTGTGGCTGCTGGCGGTGACGAGCATCGGCACGTATGGCGTGGTGCTGGCAGGTTGGGCGAGCAACAACAAGTATTCGGCGCTTGGCGGGTTACGCGCATCGGCGCAAATGCTGAGTTATGAACTCAGTCTCGGCTTGACGATGGCGGTGCCCATTTTGATCGTGGGCAGCATGAGTCTGGTCGATATTGTGCGTGGACAAACATACTTCCATCAATGGTTCATCTTCCAAAATCCGTTGGCGGCGGGCATTCTGATGATCGCGCTGCTGGCGGAACTCAACCGTGCGCCGTTCGACCTGCCGGAAGCGGAGCAGGAATTGACGCAGGGCTTCATGACCGAATACAGCGGTATGAAGTTCGCGCAGTTCATGATGTCGGAATATCTGGGCATGATCGGCGTGTCAGTTGTCGTGTCGTCGCTGTTTTTGGGTGGGTATCAGGATGGATTTGGGCTGGTCAACAGTCTGCCAATCCTCGGTCCGCTGGTGCTGATCGGCAAGGTTGTGCTGTTCCTGATTTTGATGGTGTGGATTCGCGCGACACTGCCGCGCATCCGCTACGATCGCCTGATGTCGTTCGGCTGGAAAGTCATGCTGCCGCTGGCATTGGTCTCGGTGCTGTGGTCAGCCATCAGCGTCCTGATCGCAGACTCATTCGGTGGTACGACCGGCTACATCATTATTTCTGGCATTGTGTTCGTCTTAGTGTTAGCGGGCGGACTGGGTGTGCTGCGTGGCAGCGCGCAAGATGACGAGCCAGATCGTTTAGAAGATGACCCGATTGTGACAGGCGAAAAGAGCGGTTTAGGGTGGGTAGGGCTGCAAATTCTGGGTGGCATACTGGCGATTCCGTTCGGGTTGTATAACGGCACGATATGGCTGCTCGAACGGCTGGCGAACGCCATCCCAGAAGTGAAGAAAACTGAATCTGCGCCGACGCAAGAGACGGCGATCACGACCATCAACGAGCCGGGTGGGGATTAAAGCGCTGCCCCACTCCCTGCCCCCTTTCTGGTAAACAGGAAGGGGCAGAAAGCACGTCATGATAAAGAGCATTGTGTAAGGGCAGAATTTATTCTGCCCGTGAATCAGAGAGGGTAGACTGACATGAATATTCTGCGTGGATTTGCGACCACGTTCAAACATTTGCTGGAAGAACCGGTCACACTGCAATATCCCGAACAACAAAAGCCATTCCGCGAGCGTTATAAAGGACGGCATCATCTGCGCCGCTATGAAAATGGCATGGAAAAGTGCATCGGCTGTTCGCTGTGCGCGGCGGCTTGTCCGGCGGACGCGATCTGGGTAGAAGCGGCGGAAAATACCGACGAACAGCGCTTCAGCCCTGGCGAACGCTATGCCAAGACCTACGAAATCAACATGCTGCGCTGCATTTTCTGCGGTTACTGCGAAGATGCGTGCCCGACACAGGCGATTGAACTTGGTCACGAACACGAAATGAGCTTCACCGACCGCCGCGATGCGATTTATGTCAAGACGATGTTGATCGACCCCGTGCCTGCGACAGGTCACGATACACCGCAGACGGTCGAACCAGGCATGTATACGCGCTCCATCCCCGATATGCCCAATCCGCTATAGACGATACAAACAGGCATTTATAACTGCTCAGCCTTCACTCTAAGTCCCTCTCCCACGAGGGGAGAAGGGGTCGGGGGATGAGGGCTGAGCAGTTACGTCATGAATTGTTTTTGAACTCGTGTCGTGTTTGTGTTAGACTGCACAAAGTTTTCAGCAATTACAACCGATTCTCATTGGATTGACGCCATGTTAGAGTTGTTTCTCGTGGTCGCAGTACTCGCCATTGCGTCGGCACTGCTGATGTTGGTGAGCGAAAACGCCGTTCACAGCGCGTTGTTTCTCATCGTGACGATGGCGGCGATTGCCTTCTTGTTCCTGATGTTGAACGCACCCTTTCTCGCCATGATCCAAATCACGGTGTACGCGGGCGCGATCATGGTTTTATTCCTGTTCGTGATCATGCTTCTGGGCGCAGAACTGAGCGAGACGACCCAATTGTTCACGACGACCGATTCACCGCGTCGTTTCCGCTGGTTTTTGCCACTCGCGCTCACGCTCGGTTTATCGCTGTTCTTCGTGATTGGGCTGGTCATTTTGAATGAACAGCTCGATGAACGTGTCATTCCATTAGAAGCACCGCAAGCTCGTGTACTGAACGTCGCGTCTGAACTGGGCACGGTCGATGTATACGTAGGTGATACCCTGTTGATTGACAATTTAGAGTTTGCACAAGCATCCGATTTCGCGGCGCTGACTGCGGGCGAAAATGCGCTGCGAATCGTGACCGAAACAGGCAGCGAACTGGCGGCGACGATTTCGTTTGAGGCTGGCACAGCATCGACGATCATCGCGCACGGCAGTGATACGCCAACCCTGAGCGTTGTTCCGACCGATTTGTCCACCATTAACACCCCGCGTACGGGACGCTATACGGTGTTCAACGGCACGGAAAACGCGATTGCGCTGCTGGATGTCGGCACGGAATACGATGTCAATGATAATTTCGCGATTATCCCCATTATCGAGCCAAACGCACTTTCGCAGGCAGTTTTGATCGAGGATAAACCTGTCAACCTGTGGCTGGTCGATGCGGTGGATGCGGAAAACGTAATCGCCCGCATGGAAGACTATGAAGTTGCGCCAGAAGATACGACGCTGATTTACGTGGGCAACGAAACGCAGTTCGATGGCACGACGCGTATCACCGCGATTCCAGTGTCGGTCGAGGCGCGTCCGGCGTTTGGGGGACCGCGCGCGATCGGTTATTCATTGTTCACGATTTACTTGCTGCCGTTTCAACTGCTGGCGCTGCTCTTGTTGGCGGCGATGGTCGGCGCGATTGTGCTGACGCACCGCGAAGTGAGCAAGTCGCGGGCACGCATCGGTGAACGCCGCCGTGTGAGCCGTCCATTGGCACAGGTGATCGCCGCGCAAGTCGGGCAAGAATCATTGACGAACGAGCCACCCCAGTTACCGAACACCAGCTCACCGGCGACAGGTGACTGAACGCATCAAGAGAGATAAGGTGTCATGATGGTTGCAACCGAAGCATACGTCGTCTTGAGCATGGTGTTGTTCGTGCTGGGCACGCTCGGCGTGCTGCTGCGACGTAACGCCATTCTCGTGTTTATGTCGGTCGAATTGATGCTGAACGCGACCAATCTGGCGCTGGCAGCATTCGCGCAGCAGTGGGGGAGCGAGACCGGACATCTGTTCGTGTTCTTTATCATCGCCGTTGCCGCCGCCGAAGTCGCGGTCGGACTGGCGTTGATCGTCGCCATCTTCCGCAGTAAAAAGAGCATCAATATTGACGAACTGCACCAGATGGAAGGATAAAGTAGTGATAAGTACCGCGTGTTGAGTATTGAGAATTATCTCAGCGCTCGGCACGCGGCACGCGGTACTCGTTACTCATCACTGAAGGACGATATATGGAAAATTATCCACAGCTTGTACCGTTAATCATCCTCATTCCCGCGGTGGGCGCGTTCATCAATTTGATGTGGGGCGCGCGCATCGCCGAACGTGGTGTTGCACTGATCGGGACATTCGCATCGGCGTTCGCGTTTTTGATCGCCGTGCTGCTGTACAGCGCGCTCAGTTCGAGCGGCTACGAGTCCGCAATTGTTAACCCGCCGTTTTTGGATGGCTGGCTGCGATTGACGGGCGTTGAAATCAGTTGGCAGATGCGCGTCGATACGTTGAGCGTGACGATGATGTTGGTCATCACGGGCGTGGGCACGCTGATCCATTTGTACTCCATGGGGTACATGCACGGCGATCCCCGTTTTCATCGCTTTTTCGCGTACCTGAACATGTTTCTGGCATTCATGCTCGTGCTGGTGACGGGCAACAACTTCCTGATGCTGTTCGTGGGCTGGGAAGGCGTCGGTTTGTGTTCGTTTCTGCTCATCGGCTTCTGGTTCGACCGAGCCAAAGGCGTGGGCTGGCGCAACAGCAATGCAGCGCGTAAAGCGTTCATCGTCAATCGTGTCGGTGATTTCGGCTTGATGATGGCGATTTTCCTGATCTTCTGGACGTTTGGAACGCTCGACTTTTACAAGCCGGGTGAACTCGCCGTCCCGTTGGATGCGCACGCCGAAGAAGGCGAATACAGCGAAGAAGTGGGCGTGGTCGCTGAAGGTGAACCTGCAGGCGGTGAGATCGTCACAGAAGCAGCCGCTATCGAAGGTGAAGGCGAACTGTTGTTGGCAGAAGGTGAACCAGAGTACCTCAACAACGATCATATTGAGACCGAACAGCTTGGCGTATTCGGTCAAGCGGAACGTTTCGTCGAAGAAGGACGTGATATCGATTTTGGTCCGTTCACGCTGCCCATTGGCGCGGTGATCACGATCATCACGCTGTTCTTATTGCTCGGCGCGGCGGGTAAATCGGCGCAAATTCCGTTATTCGTGTGGCTGCCAGACGCGATGGCGGGTCCAACACCTGTTTCGGCGCTGATCCACGCCGCCACGATGGTGACAGCGGGCGTCTACATGATGGTGCGCTCGAACGTTTTTTATCACGAAGCTGAACTGACTTCATTTATTGTGACGGTGGTCGGTGCATCGACGGCGATCATGGCGGGGTTTGTCGCCATTGGTCAATGGGATATCAAGCGCGTACTCGCGTATTCGACCGTCAGCCAATTGGGTTTCATGGTGGCAGCGGTCGGCGTCGGCGCGTATGGCGCGGCGATGTTCCATCTCGTCACCCATGCATTTTTCAAGGCGCTGTTGTTCCTGGGCAGCGGCTCGGTGATCCACGCGATGGAACACGGGCATCACGCAGCGCATGGTCATGGTCACGACGATGCACATGCGCATGATGAAGAAGCACACGCCAGCACGCACAAAGCCGACGAAGAACATCACGCCGATTTGAGCGACGAAGCAGAATTTGACCCGCAGGATATGCGCAATATGGGCGGTTTGCGGACGAAGATGCCCGTGACTTACGTCACCTACTTGATCGGCACGCTGGCGCTGGCGGGGATTTTCCCATTCGCCGGGTTCTGGTCGAAAGACGAAATTCTCGCCGACTCGTGGGTGGTTGGCTTGTTCGAGGGTCAGTTGAGCGGCTTTATCGCGCTCGGCTTGTTGTTATTGGCGGCAGGCTTCACCGCGTTTTATATGTGGCGTCAGGTTGTGCTGGTATTTCATGGCAAGCCGCGCACCGAAGCGGCGGAACGCGCGCCTGAGAGCAGTATTCCGATGGTGATTCCGCTGCTGGTGCTCGCTATCGCCAGCATTTTTATCGGTTTTATGAACGTGCCGAGCGGCGCACTTGGGCTGGATACCTTGTTCGGCGCGCATCGCTTCACGGATTGGCTCAGTCACAGCGTTCTCAACGTCCATGCGGGTGACTTCAATATTCTCGTCGCGGGTGGCGCGCTGCTGCTGGCAATTGTGGCGATGATCGTCGCCAATGGGATTTACGCGCGCGCGCGCGATACGATTTTGCGCGGGGTCGACCCGCTCGAAGAACGCGAAGGCATCGGCAATGCCTGGCGACTAGCGAACGCGCGCTTGTACTGGGATCAGATTTATTTCATGTTGATCGAGAACCCGTTCAACCGAATTGGTAAATTCCTGGCGGATACGCTCGATTGGGCATTCTGGCACGATTATGTCCATGATACGGTGATCGCCAAGGGATTCCGCACGATTGGCAATATTCTGGCGACGCCCGTTGATCTGGGCATCATTGATGGCATTGTTAATGGAATCGGGCGATTGGCGCGCTGGTTGAGTTCTGGTTTGCGCCCGATCCAAACGGGTTATGTACGGACGTATGCGATTACGCTGCTGTTTGGCGTCGTGATCGTCGTGGTTGTGCTGCTGCTGCCGCTCATTCAGCGCGGCTAACTGAGGAGTTTAGCGCTTATGGAAAATACCGGGCTGTCGCTCGTCACCCTCGTGCTGTTTTTGCCGATGGTGGGCTTTAGTATCGTTTTGTTCCTGAAAGAATCGCAGACCGAGGCGATCAAGTGGACGACGCTCGGCACCAGCCTTATCACGTTTGTGATGTCGCTGGTGATGTGGGCAGGGTTCGATAACAATCAGCCCGCGCTGCAAATGGTGCAGCAGTGGGAATTCCTGCCGCAAGTCGGGACGAGTTACTACGTCGGCGTTGACGGCTTGAGCTTACTGCTGGTGATTCTGACGACATTCATCATGCCACTGGCGATCTTGTCAAGCTTTCGCGCGCATGTTTTGCACGAGCGCGGACGTGAAAAATTGTATTATCTGCTGCTGCTGCTGTTGGAATGGGCGATGATCGGCGCATTCGTTGCGCAAGACCTGATCGTCTTTTTCATCTTCTTCGAGTTCACACTTGTGCCGATGTTCTTCCTGATCGGCATCTGGGGCGCGGAGAACCGCATGTACGCGGCAGTCAAGTTCTATCTATACACGCTGGCGGGGTCGATTTTGATGCTGCTGGCAATTTTGTACGTCGGCAGCAACGCCGGAACGTTCAACATGCCGCAAATTCTGGCGATGATCCAGAGCGGCGACCTGATTTTCCCATTCGATGGGTTGTTCAGCCCGCAGTCGTTCCTGTTTCTGGGGTTCTTGATCGGTTTCGCGGTCAAGATTCCGATTTGGCCGCTGCACTCGTGGCTGCCAGACGCACACGTGCAAGCGCCGACCGCTGGGTCGGTCATTCTGGCGGGCGTGCTGTTGAAGCTGGGCACCTATGGAATCGCGCGCTTCTGCATTCCGTTATTCCCCGAAGCAGCGGTCGCGTGGGCGCCTTTCGTGGGTATTCTCGCAGTGATAGGCATTATCTACGGCGCGTGGGTGAGCTACGCCCAAACCGACGTGAAGAAACTGGTCGCGTATTCGTCAATCAGCCATCTGGGATTTGTCGTGCTTGGGTTGTTCGCGCTCAACGCGCAGGGCATTCAGGGCGGCTTGATCCAGATGGTCAATCACGGCATCAGCACGGGCGGCTTGTTCTTGTTCGTCGGAATGTTGTATGAACGCCGCCATACGAAAGACCTCGCCGCATACGGTGGTATCTGGAAGGCGCTGCCGCTTTTGGGCGGTTTGAGCCTGATCATCACGCTAAGCAGTATGGGCTTGCCTGGTCTGAACGGCTTCATCGGCGAATTTACGATTCTAATGGGCACGTTCGGCAGCGAGGTGTTAGGGTTCTTCTTCGCGCTGTTCGCTACGCTCGGCGTGATTTTGGCGGCGGTGTATATGCTGTACATGTTCCAGAAAGTCTTTATGGGCGAACTGGATAAAGAAGAAAACAAACATCTGGAGCCGCTGCACTGGCAAGAGGTGACGGTGCTGGTCGCGGTCGTCGCTGCGACGATTATCATCGGCATTCAGCCGGGACCGTTCTTCGCCACGATGCAAGCCACAGTCGTTGATGTCGTCGCCAAGATTCAGCCATTCGTGACGACCGTGGTTCAACTGCCTTAGAGAGTGTCTATAAACTAGAGAGGTTAGGTCTGACCCCACCCCTAACCTCTCTCCGAAATCGGCTGAGGGGGAAACCTGCCGACGCCCTGCTGTTGTCCCTCCCCGATTTCGGGAGGGACGACTTGCGGAGCAAGCAGGGAGAGGTCTTATTCAACACCCTCTTAAACGGAGCGTCAAAATATGTTGCAAATTCCGAGTTTGGAGCAGTTGAATTTAGGGATCGCCGTGCCCGCGATGAGTGTCGCGGTATGGGCGTGCCTGCTGCTGTTGATCGATTTGTGGATACCGAAAGACAAGAAAGAACGTACGGCTTGGTTGGCGATAGGCGGGCTGTTGTTTGCCTTCGTCGCTAATCTGGTCACGTTCAATGATAGTGGCGACGCCTTTATGGGCATGTTCGTCGCGGATCGTTTCACGGGCTTTTTGAACATCATCATTCTGATCACAGCGTTGATCAGTGTTTTGCTCAGCATCGATTACCTGAAGCGCACTAACCTGGAACGGGGCGAGTTTTATACGCTGATGCTGTTCACAACGAGCGGCATGATGTTCATGGCGGGCGCGAACGATCTGATTGTGATTTTCGTCTCGCTCGAACTGCTCAGCATTCCCCTGTATGTGCTGTCGGCGTTTCGCGCGCCCGAACTCAAGAGTGAAGAAAGTGGTTTGAAGTATTTCATCATGGGCGCGTTCGCCAGCGCATTTTTCGTGTATGGCGCGGCACTCGTCTATGGTGCGACTGGAACGACCAGTCTGCCTGCGATTTTCCAGACGATCAGCACGCTCGATTTAAGTAACAATACGAATATCCTGTTTCTGCTGATCGGGAGCGGTTTGCTGCTCGTCGGGCTGGGCTTCAAGGTCGCGGTCGTGCCGTTCCACACTTGGACGCCGGACGTATATGAAGGCGCACCGACGCCTGTGACGGCGTTCATGAGCGTAGGCGCAAAGACAGGTGGTTTTGGCGCCTTGCTGCGCATCATGATCGTTGGTTTGCCGGCGTTCATCATCATTGATGGTGCGAACGCCGCATGGCAGCAAATCGTGTGGCTGATCGCCGCCGTGACGGTAATTTTCGCCAATCTGGTGGCAATTTCGCAGACCAATATCAAGCGCTTGCTGGCGTATTCGTCGATTGCGCACGCCGGTTATATCTTGATGGCGGTGGCGGCAGCGGGAACGGCAGGCGTCGCAGAACAAGCGGCGACGGCGGCACTGGTGTACCTGCTGGCGTATGCGTTTACCAATTTGGGCGCGTTTGCAGTCTTGATCGCGGTCGAAAAAGACGATGGGTCTGGCACCAGCATGGATGACTTCAACGGGCTGGCGCGCTCGCGCCCGATACTGGCGATCATGATGTCATTTTTCATGTTAAGCCTGGCGGGTATTCCGTTGACGAGCGGCTTTATGGGTAAGCTGTTCGTTTTTCAGGCGACACTGAACGCGGGCTTAGTGCCGTTGGCGATCATTGGCGTGTTGACGAGCGTCATCAGCGCGTTCTATTACATCCGCGTCATCCTCAATATGTACTTCAAAGATGGTGAAGGTGACCCGGCGGCGGGAGCCACGCGCTACGTCAACTGGGCGGTATATGTCGCATTCGCTGGCACGCTGATTCTGGGGATTGTGCCCGCGATAGCAACCAGCTTAGGCACAGGTGGATTGTTCGCCGTCATCCCATAAATGTAAGTCATCGCAGCAGTATTTCCATACAAGATCGTGAGGGCATGGTTTATCCATGTCCTTATAGTTTACGCAGCAGCCTTCATGGGAACCATTGGTAAAGAACTCGATGATTTCACGATTACGGCGCGCGTCACACAAAGTGAACGCGCCGTGATTTATGGCGGCATTTTCAACAGGGACATGATATGCAGTTGACCGACTATACACATTTCGCGCCGATGCAAAACCCGGCGCACATCGCCCAACTCATCTTAGATTTTGCGAACGGCTAAACAAGGACTAAGGATGCGCCATGCCCAAAACGATTACGTTCACCATTCGAGAAGGCGACATCACGACGTTCGATGCGGATGTGATCGCGCTCAAATATGCCAATAACTTTTACGGCGCGGATGCGGTGGTCGCCAGCCGCTTCATCGAAACGGGCAAACTGCCGTCGATGGATCAACTGCGTGTCAAAGAGGGTAAATTCAAAATTTGGGACGGCGACCGCGTGGTCAGCGCCAAGCAGATTTTGTTCGTCGCCACGCCGCGTCCGCGTGGGTTCACGTATGACGCGATTAGCGAGTTTGCCGTCAAGTCGCTCGATATTCTGAAAGCGCAGCCGGACGTACGGCATCTCGCATCGACCATACATGGAGTCGGCTTTGGGCTGGACGAAATCGACGCTGTGATCGCGCAAATCGCCGGCTATTTGACCGCGCTGAACAGCAGCACTTTTCCGCCTAACCTGGAACGGATCACGATTGTCGAGCGCTCTGCGCCGCGTGTAAAACGGCTGCGTCAGGTGATGGAGTCGCGCTTCGCTTCAGAATATGGTTCGACGCCGCTCGCGGACGAATGGGGCTACGCCATCGAATTGGCAGACCGCGAAATGACTCGATCCATCGCGCCAACTCTTGATAATGAGCCTGCTGCGATTGAGCGCGAAGCGGAAAAAATCGAAGCCAAGCAGCACGTATTTGTGGCGATGCCGTTCAAGCCCGAATACGAAGATTTGTACTACTATGCGATTCAATCGACGATACGAGCGGCGGGTTTGCAGGCGCACCGCATCGATCAAGCGGCGTTTAGCGGCGATATTTTCGAACAGATCAAGTATCAGATCGAAACCAGCGCCGCCGTGATCGCGGTCTTGAATGGCGCGAATGCCAACGTCTTTTTAGAACTCGGCTACGCGATGGGGTTGAAAATTCCCGTCATTTTGATCGTGGACAAGATCGACGATCTCCCGTTCGATGTCAAAGGACAGCGCGCGCTGGTGTACAACGGCGTGATTCGCGCGTGCGAAGAAAAACTGGCGACGGAGATTAGCGAGTTCAAGGCGAAGAAATTTATTTAGCGTCGATATGTGATTTGTACCTAAGAGACGCTGCGTCGTTTCGCTGCGAAAAGCGCATTTAAGCGATTATTTAGCGTCGCTAAGCATTTTGGGGTAGGATAGAAACTTCACCGCCAGCCCTTTCCATAGCTATTGGGCAGAATAGTCCTGTACGCTTATATAGAGGCTGACTTAGGGGTGAGGTTTTGCGTCTATCCCGTTCACTATAGGCTTATACCATGCCCTTGATTGTCATTTTCATTTTCGGCGCGGTCGTCATCGGTTCAGGTTCGATGCTCGCCCCCGCGTGGGTCACACAACAGCCGCGCATCGGCATGACCGCTGCGCTCGCGCTCGGTCTGGTTATGGGCGGCGCAGTTTTTTATGCGATGGCGTTTGGCTGGGATACGCTCGTCGTCGATTATCTGTTGTTCGCGCTGGTCTCGTCGATCTTTTTGTTCGGCACGCTCAGTTTCGGGCAAAAACGCGCCGAAGCACGCGGCGAAGAACTTGCGGATCGCGATCAGGGGTGGATGAGCGGGCGCGATCTGCTTTTGATTGGGCTGGCGGCGTTGATCGTGGTCGTGCCCGCGTTAATCATACCTGTCCCGCTCGATACCGACGCGCAAGGCTTCGGTTATCTGGGCTTGATGGCGCGCGAAGGCGAAGGTTTTTTCAATCTCGCGCCGTTTCACCCGCAAATCAGCTATTTATACGCGCCTGGTTTGAGCGCGATCAGCGCCTACCTGAGTCATCAGCTCAATCAAGGGCTGCACACAGTACAACTCGCCATTGGCGCGATTTTGTGCATACTGCTCGTGCTGCTCGCTTACGATTTTGGTGCAGAGTTCGGACTCCAGGAACGCGATAAGCGGCTTGGGCGCGCGATGGCACTGTGTATGCTGTTCGGCACAGGCATGTTGACGGCGTACTTCGATTCGCATTACACGACGCTGTTGGCATTGTGCTTCGCGTTCTCGTTTTTGATTTTCTCGATGCGCTATCTGCGCGGCGGCTTGCTGCCCGACTTGATCGCCGCCGGTTTGATGCTCGGTGCGACTGTGCTCAGTCACCCCGATACCACGATCATTTTAGGCTTGGGTTTCGCGCCGTTCATGCTGACGATGTGGCTGGGTAATCCGCGTCCATCCCTGCGGCGCTGGTTGATCTTAGCCGTCGGCGTCCTAGTCATCGCCTTAATCGGCATCGCGCCCTGGTTGATTCAAGCGCGCGATTTGCTCGGTTCGGATATTGCATCACCGTTCGAACGCGACCCAAATTACTGGCAAATCATGCTGTTATATCATTTGCCTGTCATACCGTTCGCGCTAATCGGCGCGATCATTGGGTTGCGTAAACGCGACCCGAAAGCGATTTTGGCGGTCGGCTGGCTGGTCGTCGCGCTCGATTTTTCGACGACGGGCATCATCGAACGGCTGCTGCCGGGCATTTTCGGCATCATCGAAAAATATGATTATCCGTTCAGCATCGCCTGGCACGCGCCGATCATCCCGTATACGATTTTGGGCGGCGTCGGCTTGTTGTGGCTGTGGGATCGATTGGCGGAACGACGTTTCGGCGTGGCGCTGCATCGAGTCGCACCTGTGGCACTGATCACAGCAAGCGCGCTGGTCATTTTGTTTGGCGTCTTCAATGAGCCGATCCTTGCCGCCAGCAAAGGACGGATCGGCTTTTTCGGCGCGTTCAGCTCTCATGCCGATGTCCGCGCGATGACATGGCTGCGCGACAATGCGCCCGCCGACGCGCGCATTTTGAATCACCCTGCACCGCATGAAGCTGATTGGGTCGCGGTGATTGCCGAACGCGACGCGGTATACTTTCGTCCACAGCCCTTTTTTCGCGGTACAGAGTCGATCGAAGCCGAACAAGCCGCGATGCGCGCATTCTGGGAAAATCCGGCAAATCCTGTGTATGAAGGTCTGCTGCGCGACGCCGGAATCGATTATGTGATCGTGCCACAGGTGATTGGCAGCCCGGAACGCTTCGAGACGATGTTCCGGTGGCGGCGTCCGTTCACCGACGACTATCCAATGCAGTCCGCCGTCGTCGATGTGCCGTATCTGGCGCTGGTTTTCGAGGATGATGGCGCAGAAGTGTATCAAGTGAACGAGTGACCATAAAACCATAACATCAAGGCGCAAAGTGACTGTTTATGAGCGACAAACTGAAGATTCCGCGCGACGACGAAGACGCTGTATTTAAGGCATGGCGTGACAGCCGCCCACCCGAAGAAGAACCGATCCCGGCGTCGGTGACGTTTATGGAGATGATGCGCGCGGCAGCAGAACGCGCAGCGCCCGACGAACCGACCGAGAGCGACACGCCGCCCGCGACCGCCCCCGACGCTGCGCCGCGTGAAAAATCACGCCGCAAACGGGTAACGCCGCCGTTGAGCAGCGAAGATGTCAGCGCGGCGGTGCGCGCGGCAGGCGATGGCAAACGTGTGCCGTCCGTCGCTGTGTCGTCACCGCCCACCGCGCCTGTCGTTACGCCGTCCGTCGTACAAACCACCGAGTCTAAACGGGCGACTCAAGACCCGCCCCCACTCGATGAAGCCGTTGATACGCCGCTTGATTTTCCATCATCACCGACGCTAGACGCAGAATCCGCGCTGGCTGCCCCGCATGAAGATACGGCTGAACAGGCGGATCACGAGTCGCCCGATGCAGAACCACCCGCATCCGACGCGGAGACGATCCGACGCCAGCAACTGCGCCAGCGCATGATCGAACAGCGCCGCACTCGCGCCAAACGTCGCCAGCGACCAACGAGTGCGGTCGGCGGGTTTGTGCGATCGGTCATTCTGGTATTCGCTGCCGCCGGATTGATGGCGACGATCTTTACGTGGTGGACGCCGCCGCGCTTTATCAGCGCTGATGTCAGCCAACAACTCAGCTTAGGCTTAGACGAAAACAACGCGGCAGCGCCAACCGTGCTGCCTGAACCGACGGCGGCGCAGGCGCTCGGCGCGGATGGTCGGTCGCTGCGTATTGGCATCGTAAGTGGACATCGCGGCAATGACTCCGGCGCGGTTTGCCCGGATGGACTCACCGAAGCTGAGATCAATTTCAATGTGGCGTCCCTGGTCGTGCGCGATTTGCGCGGGTTGGGTTACGTCGTCGATTTGCTCGATGAATTCGACGCACGGCTGGAGAATTACCAGTCGGTCGCGCTGGTTTCGATCCACGCCAACACGTGTCAGGATTACGGCTATCCGGTCACAGGCTTCTTGATCTCAGCGGCGGCGGCGCGTATCACCACGCGCAGTGTCGATGATTTGCTGGTCGAATGTGTGGCGCGCGAGTACGAAACCGCGAGCGGCTTGCTGCGCCGCCCTGGTGTCACGATTGACATGACCGATTATCACGCGTTTCGAGAAATTCATCCGCAAACGCCCGCGACCATTCTTGAACTGGGGTTCATGCGCTCCGATCGAGAGGTATTGACCGAAAACCCAGAACTTTTGGCGCGCGGGATCGTCAACGGCGTGTTATGCTTTGTGGAACCCGCCCGTGATGTATTAGCCCCAACGTCCGCGCCGGAAACGACCGACTCGCCGTAAAGTGAGCATGTATGGCACAAGAACTGGTGATGTATTCGCGCACGACATCCTGCCCGTTTATAACGGTGGCGAAGCGTGTATTGAACGATTACACCGTCTCGTATCGCGAAATTTTCATCGATAAGGATGCGAGCGCAAAGGCGCGCGTGCTGGAATGGACAGGTTTTTTGAGCGTGCCGACGTTGATCGTCGCGGCGCTGGGCGATCATCTGCCGAATGCACCCTTCGATGCGCTCACACTGGGTCACAGTCCGCGCGGCGTGGATCGCGGGTCGATGATCACCGAACCGAATTTGGAAGAACTGCCGCGCTGGCTGCTCAAACATGGGTTTATCGATGAGATCGCCGAAGATTGAAACCAGTTAACGTCACCCCACACGCTATCGCGTCGGGTGACGTTGTAGCACATACACAAGTCGTGCGAGGATGAATGACGCGATTTATCATTTGGTCAACGGCTGTGGTGATCACCGTAATGTTCGTCGCCACGCTGGCGGCGGAGTTTTTACTGCCCGCGCGTCCGCTCGATTTGGAAGCGGACTTGCAAGCGTTCGGCTTCGGCGTGTGCGATCTGCCGTGTTATGCCGAGATTCGTGTCGGGGAGACACGCGGCGATGACGTTTCAGGCTTGATCGAACAGCATGTCGCCGGGCGCGGACGCGTACTGGAAGATGATTTGCCGCCGTTTGAAACGGATGGTGGCGAACTCAGCTTAGGCAATGGCACGATGTACAGCTTCACGCGTCGTGTGGATAGGCGACAGTTCAATGCGAATATTTTGGCGCGCGATGGCGTGGTGATCACCGTGAGCTTGAACGGGCTGATCCGGCTGGATACGCTGTTAGCGGCAGTCGGCGCGCCGACCTGCGCGTCGTTTGCGCGGCAAACCAGCACCAGCACCCTCATGCGGTTGATCTGGCTCACCGATGATATGATCATTACCGCGACCGTGCCAACATTTCAAGATGATTGGGGCGTCGACTCGCTGACGCTCGGCGTGCAGATCGCGTATGATCCTTCGATGCAGGTCATATTTGGCGACGGCACGAGCATCGATACCGTCGGCGGGGCGTGCGAGACGAACGACTGGATTGGCTTCGCGCGCATCGAGCAGTATGAAGCACGCGCGAACCTGACCGCTGATTTATCGCCGTAGGAAAAACGTGAACAGGACAGCGTAAATTCCGCCCCTGCACGATGCACAAAATGGGGTTATAATGTGAACAGGTCATTTTGGAGAGGTCGCATAGTGGCCTAGTGCGCTCGCTTGGAAAGCGAGTAAGGTGAAAGCCTTCGAGGGTTCGAATCCCTCTCTCTCCGCTTTTTTAGAACAACGGCGTTCTTGTAATAACCTCACCTGCAATCCCGCGACGATTGTCCCTCTCCGCGTGGAGAGGGACAGCACGCCCTAGCGTGCGGAGTAAGTTTCTACGAACTAGCAAACGCAGACTTTAGAAGAACACCTTCGCCAGTTTGAGCGCGCCTTGATTCCAGGGCACACGGTGCGTGACACCGCTTTGACCTTCAAAGACCGCCGCGTTCTTCAAATACCATTGGTAGTTGCGAATGAGCGCGTCTTTGTTGCTAAATTGTGGCGCATAGCCCAGCACCTGTTCGGCTTTGTCGATGCTGACGAACGAATCTTTGCCCGCTGTTTCGTACACCCACGCATAAAGCGGCGACAATTTTAACCGTTCCAAAATCTTGAGCGCCAAAATCACGGGTGCTTCGGGGAACGGCACGATTTTCTTGCTGAAGCCAGCATAATCCAAGACTGCCTGATAATCTTCGCGCATGGTGGTGAACTGCTTGGCGCCGATATTGAACACGTCGTTGACTGCATCGCGGTCGAGCGTCGCGCACCGATAAATCGCTTCGCACAGGTCTTGTACGTCGAGCAGTTGATACCGATTCTCGCCGCTGCCGATCATCGGGAAGCCGCGCCCATCTTTCGCCCAATCGTAGAACAGCGCAAATACGCCAAGACGTTCCGGTCCAATGAACGATTTCGGACGAATGACTGGCACGCACATGCCTTTGGCGCGGTATTCGGCACACACTTCTTCAGCCATGATCTTGGCTTTGCCATACGGACCTACGCCGCTCACCGGGTCGGTTTCAAACAATGGATGATGATCCGGCACGCCGTACACGGCGGTCGAACTGATATGGATGGCGCGTTCGACACCGTGCTGCTGCGCTGATTCCATAATGTTGCGTGTGCCATCGACATCGGTACTCATGATGTCGGCTTCGGTATACAGTGGCAGCGCTGCCGCTGTATGCACGACAATCTGAATGCCCTGCATCGCCTCATCAACCGCCGCGCGGTCACGAATATCGCCTTTGACGATGGTGACTTGATCACGCTCCGGGTAATCGAAGTCAGCGATATCGAGCGAGGTCACACGATGCCCACGTTCGAGCAAAAAACGGGCGAGATTGATGCCCAAAAAGCCAGCACCGCCAGTAATGAGAAATGATTTAGAGTCGGTCATAGGTGGTTATTCCCTGCAATTTTCGTTTGTGAAAGTCTGCTCACATTATACACATGGACTCGCTGAATTATGGACGACAATGCACGTCAATCCAAGCGTTCCAAAAAACGCGCCAGTGTGTAATTGAACACGCCAGGATTTTCCAGATTCGGCAAATGACCGACGCCGATCATGGTATTGATGTCGGCGTGCGGCAGTTGATCGACCATCAGTTTGGCAATCGCCTGTACATCGCGCATATCACGGTCGCCGATGATAATCTGCGCGGGCTGGACGATCTCAGGTAAACGACGCAGCGGCGGCGGATTCAAAAACAGCTCCGGGTTTTCGCGCACAAAATGATCGCCATGAAAGTCATCGTTCATTTGCATGAGCGCGTCATAGGCGCGCGCGTTGCCTAATGCGGGCGTGAACAATGCCCCGCTCAGCCATGCACGTTTTGCAGCGCGAATGTCGCCCGAAAGCGCCGCGCTCCACGACTGCCGCCGCCAATCGAGCGTATCGGATGACCACTCGTAATCTTCAAGGATCGCGCCGACCAATGTCAGCGAGCGCACGCGATCAGGATAAAGCAGCGCGGTATCGAGTGCGATGCGAGCGCCCAGTGACAAGCCAACGACCGACGCTGAATCGATTTCGAAATGATCGAGCAGACCAATCAAATCATCGGCGTGACGATACGGCTGTTTAGTCAACCGGCTGGAACGTCCGAATCCACGCAAATCATAGCGGATGATGTGCCAGTTATTCTGAAAATAAGCGGTTTGCGCGTCCCACAAGCGGTGATCGAGCGCGAAGCCATGCACGAATACCAGCACGTCGCCCGCGCCACTTTCCTGCACATACAAACCCGCTTCACCGACGGCGACGGTGCTTTCGGTCATTGGAATGAGCCTCTCTATACGCGGCGAACGGCAGCGATGCCGCCCCATACGCACCAAGTTAAGAAACTTTTTACCTACCCCCCGTCCGCCGCCCGAAGGGCGCTATTCGGAGAGGGGCTGGGGGAGTGGTTAAATCAAGCGGCGCGTAAGTGGGCATGGCGCACCATGCCCTACTCGACCTGACCGATGACCTGTTCGTAAAACGTGATTTCGGCGCGGCGTCGTTTATACCCGATAGGCGACGGCAGCGCGTTATCGATATAGTGGTTGATCGTCGACTCCAGATAGGTTTTGAGCGGTGTATACGTCGCGTCGAGTTCAGTCTTGCTCAGTTGATTATCGAGTTCACTCATCCAGCGCTCGCTGAAGGGCGAGCAATCGGGCACAAAACCGTTGGCTTCGAGCAAATCACGCCGGATGCGCACGATCGTTGGGGCGATATCCATGATCGCGCCGACGATGCCCAAAAACTCGTCAAGCGATACGGTTTCATCCTGCGATAAGTTATACGCCTTGCCAATGCCGACGCGGTTCTCGATCATATTCAGCATAATGCGTACAACATCACCACTGTAGACATGGCGGAGCGCGTGATTGGGCGTGGACGGCACAAGAATGGGACCGCCATCGCGCAGACGCAACACATAGCCGTGTAGACGCCCGAAATG